>APMI01002324.1_pt1 | contig 25952 bp, 23 predicted proteins | sample 667938 | NCBI WGS metagenome assembly APMI01 (sample SAMN01084076, study PRJNA167559) | wastewater metagenome | biome: Wastewater | place: Denmark: Ejby Moelle, Odense | collected 2011-11-28
AAAAAAGGGCGTAATTGTACCGCGATGAAGCGTACCAAGACTAGTAAATCATGGATGACGGAACACGTTAACGATCCGTTCGTTCAGCGCGCCAAAGCGGATGGACTCCGTGCTCGTGCCGCCTACAAGCTGATGGAGATCGACGATAAGGACAAGTTGATTCGGCCCGGAATGGTGGTGGTCGATCTTGGGGCTGCACCTGGTTCGTGGAGCCAGGTCGCTATCGCCCGTGTGGGCGAGAAAGGGGCAGTCTTCGCCCTTGACCTCTTGCCAATGGAGCCTATCCACAAAGTGCATTTCATGCAGGGGGATTTTCACGACGAGGAGTCAGTGGCGCGTTTCGAAGCCTTGCTTGGTGGCAGAAATGTGGATCTTGTAATGTCGGATATCGCCCCCAATATCTCCGGCATACCTAGCGTCGATCAGGCCAGGTGTGTCTATCTGGCCGAGCTGGCGCTGGACTTTGCTCAGCAACACTTGAGCCCGGGTGGCAAGTTTCTGGTCAAGGTGTTCCAGGGGCAGGGGTTTGACGAGTTTCGCAAGCTTATGGAGCGGGAGTTCAAATCTGTCATGGTACGCAAGCCGATGGCGTCTCGTGGGCGCAGTTCCGAGGTCTACTTGCTTGGTTCCGGCAAGCGCAACTGACGCGTGTGGCCGGATTATTGTTGCTTTCTATAGCGATGATGAATTGATCAAGCGAACGATCAGACATAGAATCAGTCCACTAAGCTGTGGCCCCTGTCGGGCCTTCAAGGAATCGTGTTGAACAATCTATTCAAGAATCTTGCGATCTGGCTGGTAATCGGCGTTGTTCTGATGACCGTTTTCAACCAGTTCAATAATCGTCAGGCGGCTCAGAACTCCGTCGAGTACTCCCAATTCATGGAGGACGCGAAGCAGGGTAAGGTTGCCAAGGCCGTGGTTGATGGCCGGACGGTCCGCGCCACGACTCAGGATGGTCGGCAGATTACCGTTTATACACCGGGCGTCCAGGATATCTGGATGGTTGGGGACTTGATGCGCTTTGGTGTCAAGGTGACCGCTGCCAAGCCGGAGGAGGAGCAGTCCTTCCTGATGAACATCTTCGTCTCCTGGTTCCCGATGGTCCTGTTGATCGGCGTATGGGTTTTCTTCATGCGACAAATGCAGGGTGGCGGGCGAGGCGGTGCCTTTTCGTTCGGGAAGTCAAAGGCCAAGATGCTTGATGAGTCAGCGAATACTGTGACTTTTGCAGACGTCGCTGGCTGCGATGAAGCGAAGGATGAGGTCGGCGAACTTGTAGAGTTTCTGCGAGACCCCTCCAAGTTTCAAAAGCTCGGTGGGCACATACCCAAAGGTGTACTGATGGTCGGCTCACCAGGCACGGGGAAGACTTTGCTTGCCAAAGCTATTGCCGGTGAGGCCAAGGTTCCTTTCTTCTCGATCTCGGGTTCTGATTTTGTTGAAATGTTCGTTGGTGTCGGTGCTGCACGTGTACGCGACATGTTTGAGCAAGCCAAGAAGCAGGCTCCGTGCATCATTTTCATTGATGAAATCGATGCGGTAGGGCGGCAGCGTGGTGCTGGCCTTGGAGGCGGAAATGATGAGCGGGAGCAGACGCTCAATCAACTTCTCGTCGAAATGGATGGCTTTGAGGGGGTTTCCGGGGTGATCGTTATCGCGGCAACCAACCGCCCCGACGTGCTTGATCCTGCGCTGCTTCGCCCTGGTCGTTTTGACCGGCAGGTGGTCGTGCCGCTGCCTGATATCCGCGGGAGAGAGCAGATTCTTCGGGTCCACATGCGCAAGGTTCCTATTGCTCCCGATGTTGACGCGATGATCCTCGCCCGTGGCTGCCCAGGCTTCGCTGGTGCAGACCTTGCCAATTTGGTAAACGAGGCCGCACTTTTTGCTGCTCGAGCCAGTAAGCGTGTCGTGGATATGGAAGATTTCGAACGCGCCAAGGACAAGATCATGATGGGCGCCGAACGGCGCTCGATGGTCATGCCGGAGGAGGAGCGTCGGAATACTGCTTATCACGAGTCCGGTCATGCGGTTGTCGCCAAGTGTCTGACGAAGACGGACCCGGTGCACAAGGTGACAATTATTCCTCGCGGTCGTGCGCTTGGTGTAACGATGCAGTTGCCCGAGCAGGACCGTTACAGCCAAGATCGCGAGCGTCTTCTGCAAACCATTGCCGTACTGTTCGGTGGTCGTATCGCCGAAGAGATTTTCATGAACCAGATGACTACTGGTGCGTCAAATGATTTTCAGCGTGCAACGGATCTTGCGCGCAGGATGGTGACGCAGTGGGGTATGTCGGATAATCTTGGGCCGATGGTTTACGGTGAAGAAGATGGTGAGGTGTTTCTTGGTCGTTCAGTGACAACTCACAAGAATATGTCCGAAGCGACGCTGCAAAAGGTGGATGTGGAGATTCGGCGAATGCTTGATCAGCAGTATGCGTTGGCTCGCCGTCTGATTGAAGAGAACCGTGACAAGGTCGAAGCGATGACGGCGGCGCTCCTTGAGCTCGAAACCATTGATGCTGATCAGATCAATGACATCATGGCCGGTAAGGCACCACGTCCGCCGAAGCCGACCTCGCAAGCTGTTCGTCGCCCGAATGACGACTCTCCTGGTGCGGCGCCGACGGCTGCGGCCCCGGTAGCGTAAAACGATTCTGGATCTACATTTTGAGGCCGGCCCCAACGCCGGCCTCTTCATTTGGTGAAGCACATCATGCCCTCAGTACTTTCCTGTGGTCGATTTCGTCTGGATCTGTCTCAACCGAAGATCATGGCGATTATTAATGTCACAACCGATTCATTTTCGGGAGATGGGTGCCAGAGTCTCGACGCTGCGATTCGATCGGCGGAGCGTGCGGTGGCGGAGGGGGCTGATCTGCTGGATATCGGGGGAGAGTCTTCAAGGCCGGGGGCCGTCCCCGTATCAGAGCAACATGAGATGGACAGAGTCGTTCCCGTTGTCGAGGCCCTTGCGGGCTTTGGTGTCCCTCTCTCGGTCGACACTGTCAAGGCCACTGTGATGCGGGAGTCGATTCGTGCTGGTGCCGATATGGTGAACGACATTGCTGCCTTTCGTCTTCCCGGTACCTTGGAAGCGGTCCGGGCAAGCAATGTTGCGCTTTGCGTGATGCATATGCAGGGTGAGCCGGGTACGATGCAGGCCTCACCGCAGTATGGCGATGTGTTCGTGGAAGTCCGGGATTTTCTTCTTGAGCGAGTACAGGTGCTGCTGGCGCAAGGTGTGTCCCGAGGTCGTATTCTGTTAGACCCGGGGTTCGGGTTCGGCAAAACACTGGAACACAACCTCACTCTTCTTTATAGCCTTGATCGTTTTCCGGAGTTGGGTTTTCCTGTGCTTGTAGGTATGTCCCGAAAGGCGATGTTGGGCGCGATAACCGGCCGCGAGGTCAATGAGCGGGTGGTTGCAGGGGCCGCCGCTGCACTCATGGCGATCCAGGGCGGGGCCCGTATCATTCGAACTCATGATGTCGGTGCGACTCGTGATGTTGTGCGCCTATGGACTGCTCTTGGTAGCGCGCCGGCCGGGGTCGGTACGGCAAAATGATGAGCTGGTGAATTGCGAATTCTCTGCGAGGGAAAAATGTCACGACGGTATTTTGGAACGGATGGCGTGCGCGGGTGTGTTGGGGCGGCGCCAATTACCCCCGATTTTTGTTTGCGACTCGGGTATGCAGCAGGCAAAACCTTGGTTGCGCGTGAGCATTTGCGTCTCGGCGAACATCCGGCAGTGATTATCGGCAAGGACACGCGAATTTCCGGATATATGCTGGAGTCAGTGCTTGAAGCCGGCTTTTCGGCTGCAGGTGTAGATGTATATTTAGCCGGGCCTCTGCCTACCCCCGCGATAGCCTATCTCACAAGAGCTCTGAGGTTGCAGGCAGGAGTCGTAATTTCTGCCTCGCACAATCCCTTTGAGGATAATGGAATCAAGTTTTTCTCGGCTGCGGGTACCAAGTTGCCGGATGCTGTCGAGCTGGAGATCGAGGAGCGGCTGGACGAACAGATGGGTTGCGAGCCATCTGCGCGACTTGGCAAAGCGCAGCGTATTGATGATGCTCGTGGTCGCTATGTCGAGTTCTGCAAAAATACGTTCCCTAATGAGCTGGACCTGAGAGGGATGAAGATCGCGCTCGATTGCGCACATGGTGCCGCCTACATGGTTGCTCCTAAGGTCTTTCATGAGCTGGGTGCAGAGCTTGTTTTGGTTGGGGTTGAGCCGAACGGCATAAATATAAATGACAACGTTGGTGCTACTGCACCCCAAGCGCTCCGTGATGCTGTGCTTAAAAGCGGGGCAGACCTCGGAATTGCGCTAGATGGTGATGGCGACCGTATCCTCATGGTTGACGCTGACGGCGAGATTTACGACGGCGACAAGCTCCTTTATGTGATCGCCAAAGCCGCCAAGGCTGCGGGGGTGGCAAACGGAGTAGTCGGAACGCTCATGAGTAACCTCGGTTTCGAACATGCGGTTGCCCGCTTAGGCCTTCCTTTCGCAAGGGCTAAGGTTGGCGATCGATATGTGCTGGAACTGATGCATGAGAAGGGGTGGACATTGGGTGGGGAAAATTCCGGACACATAATCTGCCTTGATCGACACACTACCGGTGACGGCATTATTGCAGGTCTCCAAGTGCTTGCCGCTTTGCTTCAAGAAGGTGCAACCCTTAAGGAAATGTGTTCAGACTTGGTGTTTTACCCACAAAAGCTAGTTAATGTGCCGATAGCAGCGGGTTTCGCATGGTCCGACAATATGCAAATTGCCGAAGCCGTTGAGGCGGCGACAGCCGAGCTCGATGGTAGCGGCCGTGTTTTGCTGCGGCCGTCGGGAACCGAGCCGCTATTGAGGGTGATGGTGGAGGGGGGGGATGTTGCCACGGTTGATCGGATAGCCGAACGCTTGGCAGAAGTTGTGAGGTCTGCGGCCGGGTGATTGTTGTTGCTGTGCGACATGTAACAAATCTGAAATTTTCAGGTCGTAGAATCAAGCCCGGAACAAGGCTGTTGTATCCAGCCTGATGCCGGGTTTTTTTGTCTGTTTTCCGCCTTTTTGTTTTGCGGATCCTCTCTAAGATGGAGAATTTCATGCAAGGTTTCATTCGCACCTGTTCCCTCGTTGTTGCCCTGAGCGGCGCTGCCGTCGTTCAGGCAGCTGATATTACTGGTGCCGGGGCAACCTTCCCCTACCCCATTTATTCAAAATGGGCGGAGGTCTACAAGGCCAAGACCAGCGTCGGTCTTAACTATCAGTCCATCGGCTCCGGCGGCGGAATCAAGCAGATAAAGGCGAAGACAGTTGATTTCGGCGCGTCCGACATGCCCCTCAAGGGTGAGGATCTTGAAAAGGATGGCCTCGTACAATTCCCCGCCATCATCGGTGGCGTCGTTCCTGTAGTGAACCTTGAGGGCGTTGCCCCAGGGCAGATGAAGATGAATGGCACTGTGCTTGCTGACATCTACCTTGGCAAGATCAAAAAGTGGAACGATCCGGCGCTTGTTGCACTGAACGCAGGAGTAAAGCTTCCTGACGAAAATATTACCGTGGTTCGTCGCGCAGACGGCTCCGGAACGACCTTCCTGTTCACCAACTATTTGTCCAAAGTCAGCACTGACTGGAAAGACAAAATTGGTGCCGGTACCTCTGTACAGTGGCCTGAGGGCGTGGGTGGCAAGGGTAACGAAGGTGTTGCATCTTACGTGCAGCGTATCAAGGGCGGTATCGGCTACGTTGAGTACGCTTACGCCAAGAAGAACAAAATGATTCACTTGTCACTCAAAAACAAGGCTGGAGAGTTCGTACAGCCAGATGATCTGACATTTCAGGCAGCTGCCGCCTATGCTGAATGGAGCAAAGTTCCCGGGTTCGGGGAGATTCTGACCGAGCAGCCAGGAAAGACTAGCTGGCCCATTACCGGCGCGAGCTTCGTGCTTATGCATAAAGTTCAAGCAGATCAAGCAAAGGGTGCTGAAGTGCTCAAGTTTTTTGACTGGGCTTTCAAAAACGGTCAAAAAGTCGCGGAGGAACTTGATTATGTTCCGCTGCCTCAGGCTCTTGTGAAGCAGATCGAGGCTGCTTGGCGCACGTCGTTGAAAGATGTGTCCGGCAATCCGTTGCTGAAGTAAGGTTCTTCCGGAACGGGTGGGCGAGCGGCATGCGGTCGCTCCTCCATCCGTCTTTTGTTTTTCGGTTAATAAAACGGTGAACCGTAATGTCTTCCCATAGTTCAGTTCTTGGTCCAGGGGGGGGGCTGGTTGGTGGCGAAACCGGTCTGCCCAACGCTGCGACCGGAATGAAACCGCCGGATACGCCCCGCGATCGTATGAAAGCGCAGCGCTTCCAGGACGCACTTTTCCATCAAATTACGCGTTTTTTTGCATTTTCGGTTTTAGCTATTTTAGTCGCCATCCTCGGATCGCTGCTTTACGGAGCTTGGCCGGCGTTGAAAGAGTTCGGTGTAGGATTCCCTTTTAGCTCGGACTGGAACCCTGTTACGGACAAGTTTGGGGGTTTGATTTCCGTTTATGGCACCCTTAGTACATCGCTCATAGCCTTGTTCGTTGCGATCCCCGTCAGCTTCGGTATTGCCGTTTTTCTCACTGAGCTTTGTCCGCCGCGCTTGCGAGGACCTTTAGGAATTGCGGTCGAATTGCTTGCCGCCGTACCCAGTATCATCTACGGCATGTGGGGTCTGTTCGTATTTGCGCCCCTTTTTGCTGATTATATTCAGCCTTTTCTTTCTGTTACGTTGGGGAATGTGCCATTTATAGGGGGCTTGTTTCAGGGGCCCAAGAACGGAATCGGCATACTATCTGCTGGGCTGATTTTGTCGGTGATGGTTATTCCGTTCATTGCGTCTGTGATGCGCGATGTATTTGAAGTTGTACCAGGAATTCTCAAGGAGTCCGCTTACGGATTGGGCGCTACGACCTGGGAGGTCGTTTGGAACGTGGTACTGCCGTATACCCGCGTCGGAGTTATCGGAGGGATAATGTTAGGCTTGGGACGTGCGCTGGGTGAGACGATGGCAGTGACTTTTGTCATTGGAAATGCCCACCGCATAAGCCCATCCTTATATGAGGCAGGCAACAGTATAGCTTCCACGCTGGCCAATGAATTTGCGGAGGCTTCGTCTGATCTACATGTTGCATCGCTTATTGCGTTGGGACTGATCCTGTTCTTTGTGACTTTCGTCGTGCTGGCGCTGTCGAAGGTTCTGTTGATGCGACTAGGACGTCTTGAGGGAGATAAGACCTGATGAGTGATTCTTCTGCCCTCTACAGGAAGCGTATGCGCACAAATCGCGCAGCGCTGATCCTCTCCTTGCTAGCAATGGCAATTGGCATGGGCTTTCTGGCCTGGATTCTAGTCGTACTCATTTACAAGGGGTTTGGAGCTCTTAGCCTTTCTTTATTCACCCAGCCAACGCCCGCACCTGGATCCGAAGGGGGGTTGTCGAATGCGATTCTTGGCAGTTTGATGATGGTTGGTGCGTCGACATTCATTGCGACTCCGATTGGTATTCTTGCCGGTGTCTACCTGTCCGAGTTCGGGCGCAGGGGCTGGCTTGCGCCAGCCACTCGTTTCATCAATGACATCCTGCTTTCTGCGCCGTCAATCGTAATCGGTGTATTCATTTACACCATTTATGTGGCGCAGGTGCAGCATTTCTCTGGATGGGCGGGTTCTATGGCACTGACGCTGATTGCCATTCCTGTTGTCGTGCGGACGACAGAAAACATGCTGAATCTTGTTCCTGCAACGCTGCGAGAGGCTGCAACTGCATTAGGAGCGCCACGCTGGAAGGTCGTACTTAATGTGGTTCTTCGCTCGGCTCAAGCTGGCGTGCTAACAGGAATTTTGCTTGCCGTAGCGCGTATCAGTGGTGAGACTGCGCCGTTGCTCTTCACCGCACTAAACAATCAGTTCACCAGCCTTGACCTCAATGGTCCCATGGCCAATCTGCCAGTTGTGATTTTTCAGTTTGCGATGAGTCCTTATGAGAACTGGAACTCGTTGGCATGGGGTGGGGCAATAATTATTACCTTTGGCGTTCTTTGCCTGAATATTGTTGTTCGGACCCTGTTCCGCAAAAAGATCTAGGAAATCCACCATGCAAACTCCCATAACGACCAAGCGTGACATGCCCTTTTCGCAATTGAGGGGTGAGCCGGCATCAGTTGTCGCCAATGATGTGCCGCCGAAGATCAAGATCCGGAATCTTGATTTTTTCTATGGATCCTTCCAAGGCTTGAAGAGCATCAACCTCGATATTCAAGAGGGTATGGTCACCGCGTTCATTGGGCCTTCAGGTTGCGGCAAGTCCACGCTATTACGCACTTTGAATAGGATGTATGACCTGTATCCAGGTCAGCGCGCCACCGGAGAGATCCTCCTGAACGGGCGAAATGTGCTTGGTGCTGATCAGGATGTGAATGCCTTACGCGCCAAAGTTGGCATGGTGTTTCAGAAGCCAACCCCGTTTCCCATGTCCATCTATGAAAACATTGCGTTTGGCGTGCGTCTGTACGAGAGCTTGTCGAGGGCTGACATGGATAACAGGGTGGAGTGGGCGCTGCGCAAAGCCGCCTTGTGGGATGAGGTCAAGAGCAAACTGAACCAAAGTGGTTTGTCTCTTTCTGGTGGGCAACAGCAACGTCTTTGCATTGCGCGGGGGGTCGCTGTAAAGCCTGAAGTCTTGCTCCTCGATGAGCCAACCTCTGCACTTGATCCAATCTCCACAGCAAAGGTGGAGGAGTTGGTTCATGAACTGAAGAGTGAATACACTATAGCCATCGTGACGCATAACATGCAGCAGGCCGCCCGAGTGTCCGATTACACTGCGTACATGTATCTGGGTGAGTTGGTGGAGTTCGGCCTGACTGACGAAATTTTCATCAAGCCTAAGCGTAAGGAAACCGAGGACTACATCACGGGGCGATTCGGCTGATTGTTCATCTGCGGGTTGTCAAAGAGGGCTGGCATGTGCCAGCCCTCTTTTTTTGACCCTGTTCTGTCATCACGATACAATTGAAAAATTTAGCTCTGGATCGATGGTGCGGAAAAAGCTCGTAGTCGGTAACTGGAAGATGAACGGTAGCCTTGCACGGAATCACGCATTGCTTGTTGAGCTAGGTGCTATGGCGCGGTCTGATTGTGTGGATGTGGTAGTTTGTCCCCCGTACACTTATCTGTCGCAGGTTCTGTCTCTGCTTGAGGGCGCGGATATCGCTGTCGGTGCACAGAATTTGAGTGCTTTCAGGGAGGGGGCTTACACCGGCGAGGTTAGTGGGGCAATGTTGGTCGATTGCGGGTGTGAGTGGGTGGTCGTAGGGCACTCAGAAAGACGTAGTGCCTATGGTGAATCGGATGATGTTGTTGCGGCCAAAGTGCAAGCGGCGCTCGATTCAGGCTTGAGGCCGATTCTGTGTGTGGGGGAAACCCTTGAGCAGCGTGAGAGAGCTGTGGCTGAAGAGGTGGTTGGCTCGCAGCTTGATGCTGTGGTATCCGCTATCGGTGCTGCGTCAGCTTCGTCCGTTGTAATTGCATATGAGCCAGTCTGGGCAATCGGAACCGGTAAGACGGCGACACCGGAACAAGCCCAGGCAATGCACGCATTCATTCGCGCCCGCCTGGCTCAGTGTGGAGTGGTGGCGCAGGGTGTGAAAATTCTTTATGGGGGGAGTGTTACTGCAGTGAATGCCCCTCAATTGTTCGGCAAGCCCGATATCGATGGTGCTTTGGTTGGTGGGGCATCCTTGGTTGCGGCGGGTTTTTCTGCCATTTGTGCAGCAGCGGCTGCGTCGTAAGCTGGTTTTTCGGAGATGGTCATGGGTGGTGTTGTTTTTTCTGTGGTTTTAACGGTTCATGTCTTGGCCGGCTTGTCGGTGATCGGCCTGGTTCTGATGCAGCATGGCAAGGGTGCCGACATGGGGGCTGCTTTTGGGAGTGGTGCTTCCGGTAGTCTGTTTGGATCGTCCGGGTCCGCGAATTTTCTGAGTCGTACAACTGGTGTTCTCGCAGCCGTATTTTTTGTTACAAGCTTGACGTTGAGTTATCTGGCCAGTTCCGGCAGGGCGCCTGCGACGAAGAGTGTTATGGATGGTGCTGCGCCTGTTTCTGCCCCCGCTTCTGATCTGCCGTCGGCGCCGGAAGCCCCTTCGGGTGATGGGTCGAAGGCAAAGGATATTCCGCGATAAAATAATGTAATGCTTGGCGCTGCGGGTTGATTGTCTTATAATGCGCACCACCAAACGAAAAAGCCGACGTGGTGAAATTGGTAGACACGCTATCTTGAGGGGGTAGTGGCGAAAGCCGTATGAGTTCGAGTCTCATCGTCGGCACCATAAATTAAGCAAGCCGCCCGCACTCCGCGGGCGTTTGCTTGCAGGCAGCGCTAATAACTGCTATCAGTTGCGGGAGCTCAAGTGATGTTGGAAGTTTATTTTCCAGTTCTTGTCTTTATCCTGTTTGCCGCTGCTTTCGGTTTCATTCCCATAATCGCAGGCTGGGTCTTAGGGCCGAGTAAGCCTGACGCGGAAAAGCTATCCCCGTTTGAATGTGGGTTTGAGCCCTTCGAGGATGCGCGCATCAAGTTTGATGTTCGCTACTATTTGCTCGCCATTCTCTTTATTCTCTTTGATCTGGAAATTGCCTTTTTGTTTCCGTGGGCTACGATCCTCAGGGAGATTGCATCCAACGAGTCAATCCGGCTGTTTGGCTTCTTTGAAATGTTCGTCTTTCTCGGCATTCTTTTGCTCGGATATGTCTACGTGTGGAAGAAGGGTGCGCTTGACTGGGAGTAAGCAGTTGGGTGCCGTTGGCGAGTAATTGTTGCTTGAAGGGTGTTTATGAGCATCGAAGGTGTTTTCAAGGAAGGGTTCGTTACCACTTCCCTTGATACGGTAATCAACTGGACTCGCACGGGTTCACTTTGGCCAATGACTTTTGGTCTTGCGTGTTGTGCCGTTGAGATGATTCATGCCGGTTGTTCGCGTTATGATTTGGACAGGTTTGGTGTGGTGTTTCGTCCGAGTCCGCGGCAGTCCGATCTGATGATTGTTGCTGGCACCTTGTGCAATAAAATGGCACCTGCTTTACGCAAGGTCTATGATCAGATGTCTGAGCCGCGTTGGGTTATTTCAATGGGGTCTTGCGCGAACGGTGGTGGCTACTACCACTATTCCTATTCTGTTGTGCGTGGTTGTGATCGGATAGTTCCAGTCGACGTTTATGTACCCGGTTGCCCACCAACGGCAGAGGCTCTGCTATATGGAATTGTTCAATTGCAGAACAAGATTAAACGTGACTGTACCATTGCTCGCTGACTATTATGAGTGAGAAACTTGACCGTCTCGGCCAGCTTTTGGCAGACAAACTTGGGTCGCGGCAGCGCCGCATTGTCTCTGCATGTGGTGAGGTCACGGTTGTTGTTCCTGCTGCAGATTACTTGTCCGTTGCTCGCACGCTAAGAGATGATGCTGATTTCTGTTTTGAGCAACTTGTTGATCTTACGGGCCTCGATTACTCCGAGATGGCAGGTGACTCTAGCGAGTGTAGGTTTGCAGTTTCTGCCCATCTCCTTTCAGTAAGTAATAATCTTCGTCTCAGGCTTCGTGCCTTTGCCGAAGACGATTCATTTCCTGTTCTCGATTCTTTGTGTGATCTGTGGCCAAGCGCAAATTGGTTCGAACGCGAGGCATTCGACCTTTTTGGTATCATGTTTATGGGTCACCCGGATTTGCGCAGGATTCTTACAGACTACGGTTTTGTTGGATACCCATTCCGAAAAGACTTTCCGGTTTCTGGTTATGTCGAGATGAGATATGACCAGGATCTCGGTCGGGTAATTTATCAGCCAGTCACAATTGAGCCGCGGGAGAACATTCCTCGCATCGTGCGTGACGAAAATTATGGGAATGTCGGCCATGGCTGAGATCCGTAATTACACAATTAATTTTGGCCCTCAGCATCCAGCAGCTCATGGTGTGTTGCGTTTGGTTCTTGAGTTGGACGGTGAAGTTGTGGAGCGAGCTGACCCGCATATCGGATTGCTCCACCGTGGTACCGAGAAGCTTGCGGAGACGCGAACGTGGGTTCAGTCTGTGCCGTACATGGATCGTCTCGACTACGTCTCAATGATGTGCAATGAGCACGCCTATTGTTTGGCGATTGAGCGGCTTCTTGGGCTGGATGTTCCCCTGCGGGCTCAATATATTCGTGTTTTGTACGATGAAATCACCCGAATTCTGAACCATTTGCTCGCTGTCGGAACGCACGCCCTTGATATCGGCGCGATGACGATGGTTCTGTACACTTTCCGCGAACGGGAAGACTTGATGGATGCGTACGAAGCTGTGTCAGGAGCGCGTATGCATGCGGCGTATTATCGTCCCGGTGGTGTTTACAGGGATCTTCCTGACCGTATGCCTCAATATGAGGTATCAAAATGGAAGAATGCAAAGACCGTTTCTGACCTGAACGAAAACCGCCAAGGATCGTTACTTGATTTTCTCGAGGATTTCACCCGAAGGTTTCCTCGTTATGTTGATGAATACGAGACGCTCCTGACCGATAACCGTATCTGGAAGCAGCGGACTGTCGGTATCGGCGTTGTTTCCCCGGAGCGAGCTCTTGCACTTGGTTTTTCGGGTGTAATGTTGCGAGGCTCTGGTATCGAATGGGACATCCGCAAGAAGCAACCGTACGAAATTTACGATCAGCTTGATTTTGACATTCCGGTTGGTGTCGAAGGTGACTGTTATGACCGCTATCTTTGTCGTATTGAAGAGATGCGGCAGTCAAATCGGATTGTGAAGCAATGCATAGACTGGTTACGCGAGAATCCGGGACCCGTTATTTCCAGTAACCATAAGGTTGCACCTCCCTCTAGAGAGCGGATGAAGGGGAATATGGAAGAGCTGATTCACCATTTCAAACTCTTCACTGAAGGTATGCATGTACCTCCAGGCGAGGTCTATGCTGCGGTTGAGCATCCAAAAGGCGAGTTTGGCGTTTACGCAGTGTCTGACGGTGCAAACAAGCCATACCGGATTAAGTTGCGTTCGCCCGGATTTACCCACCTTTCTGCCATTGATGAGATGTCACGCGGCCACATGATTGCCGACGTCGTAGCTATCATTGGAACGATGGATATAGTGTTCGGAGATGTGGATCGTTGACCTCTTATTAGAGAGGCATCAATGACCACCCTATCGACATTCTGCAGGCTGTAGAGACGAAAATGCTGAGTCCGGAATCCCTGAAGAGAATTGACCAAGAGCTGGCTAAATACCCTCTTGATCAAAAGCAGTCCGCTTCGATGTCTGCGCTTCGAATTGCGCAGGAGGAAAAGGGCTGGCTTGCAAGCGACACAATTGAATTCGTTGCCAAGTATCTTGGCATGCCTGCAATGGCGGTTTTCGAAGTTGCAAGCTTCTACAACATGTACGACCTCGCGCCTGTGGGGGTCAAGAAGATTACTGTTTGCACCAATTTGCCTTGTGCTCTGTCTGGCGGGGTAGATGCCGCAGATTACGTCAAGAAAAAGTTGGGAATCGGCTTCAACGAAACAACGGCCGACGGGCAATTCACTCTCAAAGAGGGTGAGTGTATGGGCGCTTGTGGGGATGCTCCAGTGCTGTTGGTGAATAATCACCAGATGTGCAGCTGGATGACAGAAGAAAAAATCGATCAATTGCTGGCTGATCTGAAAAAATGACTTCTAAAGGAATTATTCTTTCCGATCTCGATGGCGATCGTACCTGGCGGTTCGCCGATTACATCAAGCGAGGCGGATACGAGGCGCTCAGGAAGATCATCGCAGACAAAATTGCTGCGGAGCAGGTTATAAGCGAAGTCAAGAAGTCTGGTCTCCGTGGGCGTGGGGGCGCAGGCTTTCCCACTGGCCTTAAGTGGAGCTTCATGCCTAGAGCGTTTCCTGGTGCCAAGTATCTTGCATGTAACTCTGATGAAGGGGAGCCAGGAACGTTCAAAGATCGAGATATCCTTCGCTACAATCCTCACTCTGTCATTGAGGGAATGGTCATTGCGGGTTACGCAATGGGATGCGAGCGTGGATATAACTACATTCACGGAGAGATTTTCGAAGTCTATGAGCGCTTTGAAGAGGCTCTTCAGGAGGCACGCGAAGCCGGTGTGCTTGGGAAGAACATTCTAGGTTCGGACTTTAGCTTCGATTTATTCGCTCATCACGGCTACGGCGCCTACATCTGTGGCGAAGAGACTGCACTGCTTGAGTCTATTGAAGGAAAGAAGGGGCAGCCCCGCTTTAAGCCACCCTTTCCAGCGAGTTTCGGTCTTTATGGGAAGCCGACAACAATCAATAATACGGAAACCTTTGCATCCATCCCTTACATCATCCGAGAGGGCGGAGATGCATTTTTGGCACTTGGCAAGCCAAACAATGGTGGTACTAAATTATTTTCTGTTTCCGGACACGTAAATAGGCCTGGTAACTACGAGATTCCGCTCGGTACACCTTTTTCAGAATTGCTTGAGTTGGCTGGTGGCGTTCGCGGTGGCAGGAAATTGAAGGCAGTAATTCCTGGTGGCTCTTCAGCCCCGGTTTTGCCAGCGGCAGTCATGATGGACTGCACGATGGATTATGATTCAATTTCCAAGGCTGGTTCAATGCTCGGTTCCGGCGCTGTGATCGTAATGGATGAGTCGACATGCATGGTCAAGGCACTTGAGCGCTTGTCTTACTTTTACTTTGAAGAGTCCTGTGGGCAGTGCACGCCCTGTCGGGAAGGTACTGGTTGGCTGTATCGTGTGGTTCATCGCATTGAGAACGGGCTTGGTCGGCCAGATGATCTGGATCTGTTGAACAGTGTAACTGCGAACATCATGGGGCGTACCATCTGTGCTTTGGGTGACGCAGCTTCGATGCCTGTGCAGAGTTTCATCAAGCATTTTTCTGATGAATTCGCTTTTCATATTGAAAACAAGAAGTGCCTTGTGCCGAAGGATATTCAGCGCGATGGCAGTAAGATTTACGTAGCGTAGGCTCGACATGCTAGAAATCGAAATTGACGGAAAGCAGTTACAGGTTCCAGACGGAAGTACCGTCATGGAGGCCGCCAGTTCAATTGGCGCCTATGTCCCGCATTTTTGCTACCACAAAAAGCTTTCCATTGCGGCGAATTGCCGCATGTGTCTTGTTCAGGTTGAGAAGGCACCGAAGCCCCTGCCGGCTTGTGCGACACCTGTTACGAACGGTATGAAGGTGTGGACTCATTCTGAGCAAGCCGTTAAAGCTCAAAAAGGAGTAATGGAGTTTCTGCTGATCAATCATCCGCTTGATTGCCCTATATGCGATCAAGGCGGTGAGTGTCAGTTGCAAGATCTCTCTGTTGGATACGGTGGCGTAGAATCGCGTTACCAGGAGGAGAAACGAGTTGTCGGGAACAAGGATCTCGGTCCTCTCGTTTCTACAGACATGACGCGGTGTATCAATTGCACACGTTGCGTGCGCTTCACCACTGAGATTGCTGGCCTTATGGAACTGGGCCAGGCATTTCGCGGCGAGCATGCCGAGATTATGCCCTTCGTTGAGAAGACAGTAGATTCAGAATTGTCTGGAAATATTATCGATCTTTGTCCCGTTGGGGCACTGACTTCCAAACCGTTCCGATTCGGTGCGCGTGCTTGGGAAATGTCTAGGCGTAAGTCCGTTAGTCCGCACGACTCGCTTGGCAGCAATCTTGTTGTACAAGTCAAACATGATTCAGTAAAGCGTGTTCTTCCCTTGGAGAATGAGGCGCTGAATGAGTGCTGGCTGTCCGATAAGGATCGTTTCTCTTATGAAGCGCTGAACAGCTCTGAGCGTATTACTCAGCCCATGATCAAGCAGGGCGGGCAGTGGGTTGAGACAGACTGGCAAACTGCGATTGAATACGTTGCGAACGGTCTCCGTTCAGTTAAGGCTGAGAGTGGCGCTGAGGCAATTGGTGCCTTGGCTTCACCGCATAGTACTCTTGAAGAGCTCTATCTCTTACAACGTATTGTTCGCGGACTTGGTTCCGGGAATGTCGATTTCCGTTTGCGTCAGTCTGATTTCTCCGCCGACAGGACTCGGATTGGAGCTCCATGGCTTGGCATGCCGGTAGCGGAAATCGGAAACCTTGATCGGTTGTTTTTGATTGGATCATTCTTCAGAAAAGATCATCCTCTCATTGCTCAGCGCGTACGGCAAGCTGCTAAACGCGGTTTAAAAGTTAGCGCTCTTAATCCGGCATTTGACGATTGGCAACTGCCGGTCGCAAATAAGATTTGTGTATCTCCTCAGGATATGCTTCTTGCGCTGGCAAAAATTGCTAAGGCGCTTGCAGATCTAACCGGGGTTGAACTTTCGGCTCAATTTGCCGACCTGTGTGGATCGTTGGCAGTTGATGAAGTGTCTGTAGCTGTAGCAGAAAGTCTTCGTTCAGGCCAAAGAGTTGCGGTTTGGTTGGGTAACTTTGCTGTTCAACATGAGCGTGCTTCGGATCTGCATGCGTTTGCACAGGAAATCGGTAGGCTTAGTAGTGCCAGTTTTGGTGTGCTGGGTGAGGCCGCGAACAGTGTTGGCGGGTATGTTGCCGGTGCAGTACCGTTTGGCGGCACAGAGGGTAAGAACGTCACGGAGATGTTGGAAGCGCCGTTGAAGGCATATCTTCTTCTTGGGCTTGATATCGAGTTTGACTTTGCTAATAGTGTTGCAGCCGCCAACGCAATGCGAAGTGCCGAGATTGTGATAGTTCTTTCTGCGTTCAAGTCACAAGGTGCGCTTGAGCTTGCTGATGTAATTTTGCCCATCGCTCCATTTACTGAAACTGCTGGTGTCTTTGTTAATTGTGAGGGTAGGGCGCAAAGTTTTCACCCCGTTGTTAAAAGCAAAGGGGAGTCGCGACCTGGCTGGAAAATCCTTCGCGTTGTTGGTGAGACTCTTGGGCTTGATGGGTTCAACTTTGAGAAGATCGAGGAAGTCCGAAGCCTCATTCTTGCATCAGACGGTAAAGTAGATCCAGGCAAACTGAGTAACTCCTGTACGGTGAACGTTGGGTCGTTGACTTCTAGCTCATCGAATATTCAACGTGTGGCCGATATTCCGATCCATGCTGCCGATCCTATTGCCCGGCGTTCGGCTCCGCTTCAACATACAGTAGATGCAAAGGTTCCCGAGGCCCGGTTGAGTAGTGCGATGATGGCTCGCTTGGGGTTGCAGTCTGGCGTAATGGTGCGAGTCAGATCCGCGTCTGGTCAGGCCTCCTTATTGGCCAGCACCGATGATGGCGTTGCGGATGGGTGTGTCAGGCTCGCCGGTGCTCACGCTATTACTGCACCTTTGGGTTCTTTGCATGGCGAAATCAGCGTGGAGCTTATGTGATGGAAGCCTATATCGAACCCGTAGCGCAATTTTTTGGCGGTGTTTGGCCCTTGGTTTGGTCGCTGCTGAAGATAGTCGGAATTGTCGCCCCTCTTTTTCTGTGTGTCGCCTATCTGACCTTGGCTGAGCGTAAGGTTATCGGTTTCATGCAGGTGCGGATTGGCCCTAATCGAGTCGGTCCTCGAGGTTTGCTTCAACCTATTGCTGACGGTCTTAAGTTGTTACTGAAGGAAGTAATTGTTCCCTCTGGCGCAAATAAGGGGCTATTCATTATCGGCCCAGTTCTTGCTTTGGCCCCAGCGCTTGCCGCTTGGTCTGTGGTCCCGTTTAATGAGGGGTGGGTAGTTGGAAATGTCGACGCTGGTCTCCTCTTTCTGCTGGCAATAACGTCGATTGAAGTATACGGAGTAATCATTGCCGCGTGGGCATCCAACTCCAAGTATGCATTTCTTGGCGGGATGAGGGCTGCTGCGCAGATGGTCTCTTACGAGATCGCGATGGGTTTTGCTCTTGTGTGTGTGCTGATGACTTCGTCGAGTCTCAATTTAACGGATATCGTTACGAGTCAGGGAAAAGGGCAATTCGCGGACTTGGGCCTGGGCGTTCTTAGCTGGAATTGGCTTCCTCTCTTCCCGATGTTTATCGTGTACCTGATCTCTGGTATTGCTGAGACAAATCGCGCTCCTTTTGACGTTGTTGAAGGTGAGTCGGAAATTGTAGCAGGACACATGGTTGAGTACTCCGGCATGGCTTTCGCGTTGTTCTTCCTCGGGGAATACGCGAACATGATTCTTGTTTCGGCCCTGACTTCGATTCTTTTCCTCGGCGGGTGGCTGTCACCAGTCGGCTTCCTGGGTAATGGGTTCGTTTGGTTAGCCCTTAAGACAGCGCTCATTTTGTTTTTGTTCTTGTGGTTCCGTGCAACTTTCCCGCGGTTCAGGTACGACCATATCATGCGGCTGGGTTGGAAGGTTTTCATTCCCTTGACGTTGTTCTGGGTGGTAGTAGTTGCCATCTGGGTAATGTCTCCGTTGTCGATTTGGAAGTGAGGACGTTGAAATGGGCGCGATAAAGGATTATGTAGGGAGTCTTTTTCTCAAGGAGTTGGTGAAAGGACTTGCACTTACCGGTCGGCATCTATTTGCAAGAAAGATAACTGTTCAATTTCCGGAAGAAAAAACACCGCAAAGCCCGCGCTTCAGGGGGTTGCATGCATTGCGCAGGTATCCGAATGGAGAAGAGCGTTGTATTGCATGTAAGCTCTGTGAGGCAATTTGTCCGGCAATGGCAATTACCATAGAGTCGGAGCAGCGTGGGGACGGCACTAGGCGTACTAGTCGATATGATATCGATTTGACTAAGTGCATTTTTTGTGGATTTTGTGAAGAGGCTTGTCCGGTTGATGCCGTCGTTGAAACTCGGGTGTTTGAGTATCATGGCGAAAAGCGTGGTGATCTCTACTACACAAAACAGATGCTATTAGCTGTCGGCGACCGTTATGAGTCGCAAATTGCGAAGGATCGAGAAGTCGATTCGATGTATCGATAGAACTGGCGCAAGCGGATAAAAACGTACTTTCGGAACACGCTCATGGACTTCCAGTCGGCTGTTTTTTATTTCTTCGCAACTGTACTTGTACTTGCATCTCTTGCGGTGATCACATCCAAGAATCCAGTGCATGCAGCTCTGTTCCTTGTCTTGGCTTTCTTTACCGCCGGAGGAATTTGGATGCTGTTGCACGCCGAATTCCTCGCTATTGCGTTGGTGATGGTTTATGTCGGTGCGGTAATGGTGTTGTTCCTGTTTGTGGTGATGATGCTTGATATTAATATCGAGAGGATTCGGCAGGGTTTCTGGAGCTACCTGCCTGTCGGCGCCCTGATTGGAGTGCTTATGGTCATCGAAATGGTCATGGTACTTGGCGGCCGGAGTTTTGGGTTGGATGAGATGCCGCTGCCAGCAGACGTACAGCAGGGGTTCAGCAATACCAAGGCCCTTGGTCGTTTGCTTTACACTGACTACGTTTATCCGTTCGAGCTCGCGTCTATTGTGCTTTTGGTCGCTATGGTTGCCGCAGTAGCGCTTACGCTGCGCGAGCGGAAAAACGTCAGGAAGATCGATCCAAGTACTCAGATTTCCGTTAAGCGTGACGATCGGGTGCGTATCGTGTCGATGCGTGCAGAGAAAGATTGATTCCAGTTACGATCGTCAGGGAGGACTGTAGATGCTTTCGTTGTCTCATTACTTGATATTGGGTGCGATACTCTTCGCGATTAGCGTTGTGGGTATCTTTCTCAATCGAAAAAATTTGATTGTTCTGTTGATGGCAGTCGAGCTTATGTTGTTGGCAGTCAATCTTAATTTTGTTGCGTTCTCTTATTATCTGGGTGATGCAGCAGGTCAGATTTTCGTTTTTTTCATACTGACTGTGGCAGCAGCTGAGTCAGCTATTGGTTTGGCTATCCTCGTGGCATTGTTCCGTAATCTGCGGACTATTCACGTTGATGACCTTGACAGCCTCAAGGGATAAGGAAGCGTTTCGATGACGGAGATGCAGAAGCTCTATCTGTTGGTACCACTTGCGCCTTTGTTCGGTGCGATTGCGGCGGGGCTGTTCGGAAAGGTCATAGGGCGGGCTGGAGCTCACGTTGTGACGATTCTGGGCGTAGCCATTGCATTCGTTACTTCCCTGGTTATTTTTCAGGATGTTCAGGCAGGGAATGTTTTCAACGGTACGCTCTACACTTGGGCGAGTAGTGGTGCTTTGAACCTGGAAGTAGGGTTTCTTATTGACTCGCTTACCGTGATGATGATGCTTGTCGTTACATTTGTGTCTCTGATGGTACATATCTATACCATTGGCTACATGTCTGAAGACCCAGGTTATCAGCGCTTCTTTAGCTACATTTCGCTCTTCACGTTTTCGATGTTGATGCTGGTTATGTCGAACAATTTCCTGCAGCTGTTCTTTGGCTGGGAAGCTGTGGGGCTGGTGTCCTATTTGCTGATTGGTTTTTGGTATACAAGGCCAACTGCAATCTTTGCAAATATGAAGGCTTTTCTTGTTAACCGCGTCGGTGACTTTGGCTTTCTCCTGGGCATAGGCCTTGTTGCTGCATATGCGGGAACCCTCAATTACGCTGAGGTTTTTGCCAAGGCGCCAATGTTGGTCGGGATGAGTGTGCCTGAGACAGGATGGCCTCTGGTCACCGCCATTTGTATTGGGCTTTTTGTCGGTGCGATGGGGAAGTCAGCGCAAGTGCCCTTGCATGTTTGGCTGCCGGATTCAATGGAAGGCCCGACGCCTATTTCTGCGCTGATTCATGCTGCGACGATGGTGACAGCGGGGATTTTTATGGTTGCCCGCATGTCGCCGCTTTTCGAGTTGTCCGAAACTGCGCTCTCGTTTGTTCTGATCATCGGAGCAACAACCGCCCTCTTCATGGGATTTCTGGGTATCGTTCAGAACGATATCAAGCGTGTCGTTGCGTATTCGACTCTTTCCCAGCTCGGATACATGACTGTCGCTTTAGGGGTGTCCGCATATTCTGCGGCTGTATTTCATCTGATGACGCATGCGTTTTTCAAAGCACTTCTGTTTCTAGGTGCAGGCTCTGTGATCATAGGGATGCACCATGATCAAGATATGCGGAACATGGGTGGTCTTTGGAAGTACATGCCAATCACTTGGTTGACTTCGTTGGTTGGATCGCTCGCTTTGATAGGCTTTCCTTTCATGTCCGGCTTTTACTCGAAGGACACGATCATCGAGGCTGTTCAGCTTTCTCATTTGCCTGGTGCGGATTACGCTTATTTTTGTGTAATTGCTGGTGTGTTTGTCACTGCTTTTTATTCGTTCCGGATGTATTTTCTCGTGTTTCATGGCGAGGAACGATTCGGCAAATCGGATTTGCATGAACACGGGCATGAAGTCGTCAGTCATGATGCCCATGGGGATGATCTTCACGATGTTGATGAAAGTCATTCGGATGAGCACCACCACGGTTTAGCCCCGGGGCAAAAGCCACATGAGTCGCCGTGGGTTGTCACTCTTCCGCTGGTTTTGCTTGCCATACCCTCAGTTGTTATTGGCTATGCAACTATCGGAACGATGTTGTTTGGCGATTTCTTTAAGGGCGTCATTCACTTTTCGGAGCATCATCACGCTATGAGCGAGCTCGCGGAGGAGTTCCATGGGGCAACCGCGATGGCCATACACGGATTTACCTCGCTGCCTTTTGTTTTGGCTATGTCCGGTGTTGTATTGGCATGGTTCTTTTACATGATCGCTCCGGCTGTTCCCGCTGCGATTATGCGCACCTTCAAACCTGTTCATACCTTGCTGGAAAACAAGTATTACTTTGATAAGTTCAATGAATTGGTTTTTGCTGGTGGCGCACGCTTACTCGGACGTGGGTTTTGGAAGGTAGGAGATCAGACCATTATCGATGGGATGATTGTTAATGGTGCTGCCAGAGTTGTAGGGGTAATTGCACAGCTTTCCAGACTCTTTCAGACCGGCCATATATACCAGTATGCATTTTCGATGATAATTGGTGTATTCATCTTGCTGACGTTCTGGTTCAATCGCGGATGACTTCGTGATGTTGTCGGTTTGAGGAAAGTTACAGGATTTAGGACTTGCGCGCCGCATCGTGGCGCATAGAACGGAAAGTAGAGATGACGGGTATTCCATTCCTTAGCCTTGCGATTTGGGTTCCGATCGTGGGGGGTCTATTAGCACTCGCTTCTGGGTCTGACCGTAATGCTTCGGTCGCCAGGTTCGTGGCGCTTCTTTCTGCTCTGGCGGGGTTGGCGGTCAGTATTCCGCTTTATACCGGTTTCGATGTGTCGAAGAGTGCGATGCAGTTTGTTGAGACGTATTCTTGGATACCTCGTTTTAACATCAACTACACACTTGGTGTGGATGGCATTTCCGTGCTGTTTGTCCTTCTCAACAGCTTCATCACAGTTATCGTTGTTGTTGCAGGCTGGGAAGTGATCAAGGAAAAGGTCGCTCAGTACATGGCCGGCTTTCTGATTATGTCGGGGTTGATCAACGGTATCTTCAGCGCGCTGGACGGCTTGCTTTTCTACGTTTTCTTCGAAGCGTCACTGATCCCGCTTTTTATCATTATTGGCGTGTGGGGTGGTCCTAATCGTGTCTACGCTGCAATAAAGTTCTTTCTTTACACGCTTGCAGGCTCCTTGCTGATGCTTGTTGCACTTTTATACTTGTTCATGGAGTCCGGTGGGAGCTTCAGTATTCTCGACTGGCATCAACTCAAGCTGGGTATTGATGTACAGGGATTGCTGTTTTGGGCATTTTTGGTTTCCTTTGCTGTTAAGGTGCCAATGTTTCCTGTTCATACTTGGTTGCCGGACGCCCACGTTGAAGCACCAACGGGCGGTTCAATCGTTCTTGCAGCTATTGGCCTGAAGCTTGGTGCCTACGGTTTTTTGAGATTCTCGCTTCCGATTGCGCCTGACGCCAGTCATGCTTTTGCGCCGCTGATCATTACGTTGTCCCTGATTGCTGTTGTTTACATTGGTTTCATCGCGTTGGTTCAGACCGATATGAAGAAGCTTGTAGCTTATTCATCAATTGCGCACATGGGTTTTGTAACCCTAGGGTTCTTTATTTTCAGCCCCTTGGGGGTTGAAGGTGCTTTGGTTCAGATGATTTCTCATGGCTTCGTTTCCGGGGCAATGTTTGCGTCTATTGGTGTTCTTTACGATCGCATGCACTCCCGGCAGATCGCAGACTACGGTGGCGTAGTTAATGTGATGCCGAAGTTTGCGGCATTGTTCATGTTTTTCTCAATGGCGAACGCAGGGCTTCCTGCGACATCCGGATTCGTCGGTGAATTCATGGTTGTGCTTGGTGCCGTTCAGTTTAATTTCTGGGTTGCTTTTACCGCGGCCACAACATTGATTGTGGGCGCTGCCTATACGCTTTGGATGTATAAGCGGGTGGTGTTCGGTCCCATTACCAATCACCATGTTTCGGAGCTGACCGACCTCAATAACAGGGAGTTCGTTTTCCTGTCGGTTCTTGCAGTCTGCGTTCTGGTTATGGGTGTCTACCCGTTTCCTGTGACGGAGGTTATGCATGCGTCGGTAAATGACCTGCTCAAGCATGTTGCGGTGAGCAAGCTTTAATCTCAAGTAACCGAGACAAAAACCAGCGGACTGTGGCCTGAAGATGAACTTTGTTATCCCTGATTTTTACCCTGCGGCAGCGGAGCTTTTCGTGGTCGCAATGTCCTTTGTAATCCTGATGGCTGGAACATTCGCCAAGGATTCCCGAGGTTTGGCGTATGCGCTAACGCAAGTGACACTTTTCGGTGCGGCAGCAATTACGCTGTTTACGATGGATGGTCAGGTTAATTTTACGTTCAGCAATATGTACGTTGATGACCTGATGGGCGATTTCCTGAAGTTGGTCCTGTATTTTTCTGTAGCTATTGTGTTGTTGTATTCACGAGGCTACATGCATGACAGGAAGATGGAGACGACTGAGTATTACGTTCTAGCTGTCTATGCCACGCTCGGAATGATGGTCATGATTACGGCCAATCATTTCCTCACGCTTTATTTGGGATTGGAGCTTCTTTCCCTGTCGCTTTATGCCATGGTTGCCCTGCAGCGCGATTCGGCCCGGGCCACAGAAGCGGCTATGAAGTACTTCGTTCTTGGTGCGCTTGCGTCTGGTCTTCTCTTGTATGGGATTTCGATGCTGTACGGTGCGACCGGTACTTTGGAAATTTCGGGTGTAGCGCAGTCTATCTATCATCAGGCTGGGAGCAAGACAGTTTTGATGTTTGGACTGGTCTTTGTTGTTGCCGGTTTGGCATTCAAACTGGGTGTCGTTCCTTTTCATATGTGGATTCCAGATGTTTACCATGGAGCTCCCACTGCGATCACACTCTTCATCGCCTCAGCGCCCAAGTTGGCAGCTTTCGCGATGGCCATGCGCCTCCTTGTGAATGGATTGTTTGAGCTGGCAGATCAGTGGCAATCGATGTTGATGTTCCTGGCGATTCTTTCCATAGTGCTTGGTAATTTTGCGGCGATTGCTCAGTCGAATATCAAGCGGATGCTTGGTTACTCTGGCATTTCTCACATGGGTTTCATGCTTCTTGGCTTGATGTCTGGTGTCGTCGGGGGAGATCGGCATTTTGCGCTGAACGCATACAGCTCGTCGATGTTCTATGTAATCTCTTATGTGTTGATGAGTCTTGCATCGTTTGGTGTTGTTCTGCTTCTGTCACGTGTGGGAGTAGAAGCAGAGACGCTTGATGACTTCAAGGGATTGAACAAGCGAAGCTCTTGGTTCGCTGGTGTTATGGCAATGGTCATGTTCTCTATGGCTGGCATACCGTTTTTTGTCGGCTTTTTTGCCAAGTTCTCTGTTCTACAGGCTGTCGTAGCAGCCGGTTATATATGGATTGCTGTGCTTGCTGTGATAATGTCCCTCATCGGTGCTTTTTATTATCTTAGAGTGGTCAAGGTTATGTTTTTTGACGACCCATTAGATAACACGCCACTAGTTGCCAGCGCTGATATGCGGGTTTTGCTTTCTGTGAATGGATTGGCAATTGCTGGTTTGGGGTTGGCGCCGCAGGCTTTGATGTCACTCTGTGCCTATTCGTTGCTCGGATCACTTTGATAGAGGATGATTCAGTTTTACTATTCAATTTCATCAAGATTGCTGCTTTTTCGGCTTAGACGAGTTGTTTCTGCGGCGGTGTTTTGGCGTTCCTCTGGTTGGCTGACGGCATAGCGTTTTGTCCGGCTGTACCTGTTTTTTATGGCTAGTTTTGGTTGCTATTTATCCGGGTCGGATTGGCTTAATGTCCGGATGTGTGCCTTCGTTAAGCTATCCAGTTTGACCCGGGCGAGGACCCGGGTTTTATTTTTCAACTCAACTCAACTCGAGGTTTTGAGGGGTTCATGTGCAGATGAATAGGGCTGACGCGCGGTAGACATATCTTGTGTTTGTGTGTGACATCCTAAGGTAATTTGATTGGTTTTCTGTGAATTGAGCCGGCAATCTGTCTTGTAAAGACGCCTTGGTTTGGAAATTGCGTCGCGAAATTCAAGCATATGTTTGCGTTTTCTTGCGTTTTTTAGCTTTACTGCGCACTTCTGTCTTGAAAGTCTCGTCGTGTTTAGTTAGACGCGCAGCCAGGTTTATCTTGGATGGTTGCTTCGCGGTTCGCTCATGACGGTCTGGGGTGTGTGTGAATATTGCGGTTGGTGTTTCCTGCTAGAATTTCGGCCAAGTATAGAAAGTAGTGGGACAGAGTAGTTTTCTCTCCCTCGGTTTTGGTTTTCCGGTCCCCAATTTTTAGTTATCGCACATGATTCAAAAAGTTGAGAACTTCGTGATAGTTGGCCGTACTAGTGACGGTAAGACCTTTCGGCCTAGTGATTGGGCTGATCGTTTGTGCGGGATTATGTCCGCTTTTGGTGCGGACAATCGGATGACTTACTCCCCTTACGTGCGTCCTGCATGTAATCTAAAGGGAGA
>APMI01014758.1_pt1 | contig 25944 bp, 14 predicted proteins | sample 667938 | NCBI WGS metagenome assembly APMI01 (sample SAMN01084076, study PRJNA167559) | wastewater metagenome | biome: Wastewater | place: Denmark: Ejby Moelle, Odense | collected 2011-11-28
TTGATAATTTTGATCAAAACATTTGTGCACTTTGATCATAGTAATTCCAGTGCTTATCGGATTATTTGTTAAGTTACCCCTTCCTTAACTGTCTCTTCTTGTATTCCACTTAATACTCTCTAAATGAGTTTCAAATAAATTAGCTTTTTCTCACACATCTCGATTACACTCCATGACTATCCATTCACCTGTGCCACGATCATGCGAGACTCGGCATCTAGGTGAATTATAGGTCGAAGTCTACTACCCTCTACTTGCAACTTATAAATGAGTTTGTACTCTAAATTTTTATCTGTGCCGAAAATGTACAAGTCTGAATATTCGAGAGACTAAATTGAACACACTTTAACCCAAATAATATCATTAGCAGTCCCTAAGGCCAGTATTGTTTGACTGGCATTGACAAAATTTATCTTTTTTAAATTGAGTACTTGAGCTTTTAAAGTGGACAAATCAACAGCAAACTTGATAATTTTGAGCGAAATGCCATGAGTTGTCACTGCTGTCAAATAAAGCTTGTGCTATTATACTTATTTTGTTTGAGGGTGCATCAAAATTGCATGGATTAATTAATTTATTTAGAAATTTTCATCTGTTTCCTCCAGATCCGTATTTTCAGTCAGTTCGGACTCTTATCTATCGACTCCTAACGTATAATTATCTATAGTGATGTTCGAGGATTTTTGTAGCTCATTTTTAATTAGTTTACTCGGATGCATCTGGCATAATCGAAAATTTATTGCCCTAGACATTTCCCCCTCACTCAGATGATGAGGAATAGCAGGCAGGGTTTCATAGATTAGAAGCAACGGACAATTAATTTTCTAACTCTCTGTGTTGTTCTGCTAGTTAATTCTGTGATTAAATATTACAAGAGCACTTGTATAACTACTCCGGATTCCATAATAGAAGCTTTCGTTAGCTTTAAATGAAACCTCATTTTTCAAGACAGTTATGGCTATACTCTGACATCTTACAAGGAGTCGATAACCGGTTTATAAATTTTCAGCTTCCTTCCACGTGAGAAGGGTTTTGCTCTTATACTTCCAAGTCAATTCAACGCAACATCTGTCCTAGTCATAGGCCATTTCTTTTATAACTTCATTAAATTAACAGTCCTACTTTATTGCAGTAGAGAGGGGCGACATTTAAAAGTAATTGCAATATTCCAACTCATTCTTGGTAGAAAGTCGTAGTATGCAAATGATTTATTTACTGTTTATACTTTGTCTATTTTTTTATTAAAGCCACAACATACAAAATCCATCTGGACCATAAGCGCAGTCAACCACATTGTATTTCTTAACCAGTTAATATTTAGCTTCTCTAATTTAGCTTCCATGTTCAGGAGAAGTCACTTGCCAAAACCTAAATATAAGCTCATTTTTTGTTGGGTTGGATTTATTATTAGCTGTAGAAGTCCCCATAATCATGAATTACCTGGCTTGCTAGCAGTACCGCACTATAGGACTACTCAAGTTAGAGAGCAGCAACTGAGGACACTTGATATGAGTGGGGTGTCTATACATTATATATTGCCTACATATTTATAATAATGACCGATATAGCCAACTCAAACAATCGTCAGTCCCTCGAAATAGCGTACTGGCGAGTTCAAGCTCTATCTAACTTGCAATCTCTGTCTGAGTCAATTCTGGTGCAGCCTTACCCACAACTGCATGATAAGCACTGTTCTTCATGGGCCAGACTATTCTTCAATGTCTTATGTACGCACCAATCTAGCATTAGAGCGAGTCCCTACCTTTCTGTCGAGATCTCAGCACTATATAGATCAGAACCAGGCAGACCCGCTGTCTCTGTATCGGTCTCAGTACTATGAGCTCAGCATCATGAAGCATGAATTCTGGAACCGCATTTACAATATAAATCCCACAACCAAGTAATTGACATAAGCCAGGGATGCTGTTCGTAAAGTACTTCAACAATAATTAAGATAGTTTGGGTATAAAGGATCCTACCCTATACGTCTGTGATACTTGTGGCAACAGTCGTCAATTCTTTGTCTGGAATTGCTAAGTTCAAGTTCTCCAAACGAGTGCTCACATTCATAGCCCTGGCTGGCATAGCATAAATCATGGTAAGGGTTAAAAAATCTGACAGAATATTTTATAATTTACCTAAGTTTTCGCATCCCGAACTCGAAGCAGAACGGCAGATGATACTCAGGGAATCACTTGTTCTCGATGGCAAAATTAATGGATACGACATCGTCAGTAAGATAGACCAATAGTTATAAACTGTAGCACAATCCAAAAACTAAGAGAATAAAAAAGATATTCTGTAAGTACTTGGCTATAAAATTATTTAATATACTTGATCAATCAACGAGGTCAAAATATGCAAGAAATTGATACATAAGATTCGAAACATGTCTATTTTCCCAATATATATGATATAGAATATTAAATAATTTAGAGCATGAAAAATAAAAATAAAATCCAATCTTCGAGGGCGACTTCTGCAACTCCCACTAATAGCAAATGCCGAAACTATTCATTCAGTTTTAAGACATAATTTCAAACTCCAGAGGATGTAAAATTTCCTTTCAAATCTTCAATAGCGACAAAGGATGCAATTGTCATCAAAAGAAACTCTTCACCATAACCACGCTTGCATAAATAGTCATTAGATCATTAATAATAATCTTTTGCGAGGATGAATAACTTGGGGCTCGAGGATATAGTCAAATATCTCGTACTGTCGGGTAGAACCAATAACGCTGAAATTTCATCAAAAATCATTCACGCTCTAAACAAAACTTACATTCAGAGTAACAGCGAGTTTTTTGAATTACAGATTCGCCCAAGCACGCCTCAAAGGATATTAAAGCAGTTTAGATCTTCTTCAGTTAAGAAAACTGTCGAGGATTCAGACAAAAGTGTAAAATTGTTCAAATAATTGGATGACCATATTCCCTGCTTTTCATTCCCCATGCGAAAAAGTCAGGCAGTGAAGAGATGGAGCAAGAAGTAGCATCCTAACAATCAATAGCTAGCTATAAAATCGTCAGTTTTTGATTCCCCACTTTTCAAAAATATGACAGAGCGACAAAATAGCAAAAACTCTTTCAGGGGAAGCAAGCTAAGTATCAAAGGCTTTTATGTATCATCGGGAATGTAATCTCCCTTGAAATCCTATGATACTGGTATTCAGCCACTTGTTATCTGCGGAAAGGCTAACATTTATCTATGAAAGAACAATCCGTTATAAAATTATAAACAAATTTTTAGATTGGTTCCTTACAAATAAATACATTGATGATTTTTTAATATTTTCTTATTGTTCGATAATAAGCGTATATTAATTAAGAATAAAAAAATCATATTATTTTACTTTTTCTTTTGCTTGTGACCGCAGTAGAGTTATCAAATCCAAGTTTTTTATCTCCCTATTTTTTACTCTGATTCTTCTTTTGCATATACTTATAGTTTTCGTAATGATCTTAAAGCTCACTTTCTCTAGCTTGAACACGTGTACTCTATTGTTTTATCTTGTCTTGCAGATCAGATATACTTTTTAATTCTTAGTTCATAGCAGATTTTAACTCTGATTCTTTTTTCAAAAATTTATTAAGGGCTGCATTCTATTCGGCCTCCAGTTGCTTCATCTTTTTAAGCAAAATTTCGACATCTTCAATCAACTTTCTCTCTTTTTCGTTACACTATTTATAAATTTAATGTAATCGATGTTTTTTTTGTTCATACTGTTTATCAAGTCCGCTTACTTTTGACTCAAGCTCAACTATTTTATTTAAGTTGAACTTGACAGTTGATTATAAGCTTTATACATCATCCCATGAATGAATATCTGATTTTCGACAAATCTTCGTCTACCTTTGAAGACAGGTCAGCTCTTTTGATTTTTTTATCTCTCGATTTACGTTAATTTTCTTCTCAATCTATTACTTTATACTCACAGGAACTTGGGATTTATCTAATGTCAACTGAACAATCGAGCTGTTGCTGTTGAGAGTTTTTAAAATTTGTATTGCTCCTTGCTATCCGATTTGATTGTCGGAAATGTCCATGTTTAAAATTGTGTTATTAACGAGCAGAGCCTCAAAAATTTTAAGAAAACTCTCGGTTTTCACTGCACAAAATTTCATTTTTATTTCAGTCACCAGCTTGTTATTTTTAATGAGTTCGCAGAGTTATTTAATTCCCTCTTCAAACTGATTGTTGGAGATGTTAATTCTTTTCATATATCGATTATGGAGTAAGCCGGTAAACATTTCGCTTAATCTCTTAATCCTGCAGGCTGCCAAACTAATCTGTTAAATAGAAGTATTAATTTCCAGTGATTATTTTATCCTATTGAACCAGTGGTTTGAGAAATCGTTATTGTCAAGTCGCAAGTTAGTTAATGCCTTATTTTATTACAAACGGCTCAAAAAGAAAATAAGGCATTCAGAATTCATTTCCGTTGATGAGAGGTTTAGTCTACGAACTGTACTTGACTTCCAGGAAGGAATATTATAGAAAAAGTTAGGACCAAGAGGATTCTCAGATAGATCTAAATCAACAAGCCCAGATCGAGCGATAACACTTATTTGTAAAGAAGCTTGCTCTGTTATCCAGTTGTTCTTCAAGTCTAATTGTTTTAACGGGTTTGCTGTATTAAGCGAGATGCCCTTTTGAATCTGGTCTACTCCTGCTTTTCTCAAGTTAAGATTGCCCAATGAAACAACTCCTACAGTCGGATTGCATCTGAAAAAGTCAAAAAGCAATGAAATTTAGTCGCCAAACCTATTCATAGATAAACTGTTTTGGTTGCTCATATCAAACTCAAATATTTTTTATGTCTCTATTAGTAATGTAAGTAACTTTTTAATTTCGATGACGCCCAAGCTCATATTTTTAACGATTAGCTTAGCTATTTTTCTATCATTTCGGATGACCGTCTCTAATATCCATTAGCTTGACCGAACCTCGTCTTCGCATAGATAAGTGCACTGTGAAAAATCATAAGCAATTATCCTCTTGTTTATTTGACACATATACTTCAATAGCTTCTATGCTGATCTTTTCTGAAAATTGCAAGTTGAGAGACAAAGTGTGTTTGTATCAATAAGTCTCTGATGCATTGATCTAGCAAATGCTAGGTACTTCGAATTACTCATTTTCAACTGAGACTCTTAGGCTCGAATCTCATACAATTATTGGATAAGTGATTTTTCAAATAAATTGGCAGCCAGTTCACCTTAGTAATCACGATCAGTTACACATTTTTACTCCTCTGCTTATATTGTCTTCACTCTCATCATCGACTTAATCCTAAACCGTCCCTCAGATGCAGCTTTGTTTAATTTATTCAAACTATTTGAAATCTACCTGCTTTTTGTGGGAGATTACAGTTCCGACATTTTATTATCGGATTCTAAGTAATTTATTGACTAATCAAATATGTGAATTAATTGTTATCAATATCATAATTGGGTGACATCTCATTGAAATATAAGATCCAATTAGCTGTATGACTTTGATAGAACTTGTGTAATCTGTCAGCTTATTGTTATAATATATTAGCATGTAAAATTAATAAAAAGCATGCAGAAATTTGCTCACTACTCAAGAATTTCGTAAATTTCTACAAATTTTCAAAACTAACAAGTGCAAAGAGACTCACAACAATCACGAATGTTGTAATTATCACGTCGAGTCGTTAGCTGTTGAAAAAAGTACAAATATTTAGAATCGTGTTTGGAGTAGCATGAATATTTTAAGCAATGACAGGCGTCGAAATCCTTATGGAAAGTTAAACACAATTATTTATAGAGCTGAGGTTTGCAGCAATGCATTATCTTGCTTCGATGAGACATGCTCTTATTGTCACAATTCTTGGGAGTACAACTTTCACCCTCTCATTTTCAAGACAGCACACTGCGATCACTTCTACAACTGCCCATTCGATCTTTGCCCAAACCTTCACTGCACAGATTACACAACCAATCCAAAGACACAAGTTAGCACATTAAAGTTTTCCTAGTTCTTTCGATTTGATATCATGACCTTCAAGTCCTGCCTATGTCAAAAATAATGTAAATTATGACTAAATTAGATGCTCACGATAAAAATTCGTGCCTTTACTACCATAATCAGGCGGACTACAGGCGCCCTAACTTCGAGACTTACGGTCATATAAAATGCAAGAAAGCGAACGAAGGAATCTGCTATGATATCAAGTGTCCCTTCGCCCATAATAAAATCGAACAGCTGTATCATCCAAGTCGCTACAAAAGTAAGTTCTGTTAGTCACACTTCAACTCTCGCAAGAAGATGAGCTAGTCTAGTAATCCCGTCATCGGGAACTATTCTGAGTGTCCGTACGGGCAGTTTTGCTCTTTTGCCCACGATGATTCCGAAATTTCGATCGAACTTATTGACAAACTAGAGAAAAATGAAGACTTTTATTTATACTCGTACAAAACTGTCTGGTGCCCGATGACAACAGACCACAACAGATACCATTGCGTATATGCACACAACATTCAAGATTTTAGAAGAAATCCAAAAAATCACACTTACTAGCCTGTCGACTGTCCTTTCTGGAAGAAAAATGAAAACATCAAAAATCTAGAGGAAGCTGGTTGCCCTGCTGGTATGGATTGCACAAAATGCCACGGCTGGAAATAAAAATAATATCACCCTTTAGTGTATTGTAAAACTAAGATAAACGATAGCCAAAAGCACAACTCTTAAAGCTTTAATTCTTCTGACGGATGCAGAGAAAAGATCCAATCTCCAAATACTAGAAAGAAGAAATCAGAAATAATTATGAAGAAACTGGGCGCAGATTTTAATCCCAAAACTCATCTTTAGAGTATAGTCCAAACTCTGTACAATAAAAACAATCCGAAGAAACACTTATATTTACCTGGAGCGCCATTTTTTAAAAGCGAGACAAGGGGGAAGATGAAGTCTCAAAGCGAGAAAGGTGATGCCTTTGAGGAACCAGATGATAGAAATTTTAGATAAGAAGTGAACTCTATGCAAACTACCAAAAGCATTTAAATCAGAGGTTCTTACAAATAAGAAAAGAACTCATAATAAATCGATGATAATCAAATTTTCAAAGTTTTTTAAAGTGGGAACGAAAAGACTTGTGATTAAAAACGTTCGTGTATAAACTGGACTGACAAAAATAAATCTTAACGTGGAAAGGAAGAAAATTAAGCTGAAAAACCAGCAAGAACTGTCAGTAAATCAGTTGGATTTAATTCTAGAGGTACCATGGCAAGCTATTCTAAAGACCTTTCTGAGCAGTTAACTCCACAAATTTTGCACATCTTAAAAAACAAAAATATTAGTGAAATTAAGCTAATAAACATGAAAGAATAAGATATTAAAAAGATGTAAGAGTTGACAAATAGTCAAAAGAATTTGATAATAAACAAAATATTAACTAGTAAAGATGCTGCTAGAAAGACTCCTACTTATTAAAACATATTTGAGAAGGTAACACTTAAATAACATAGTTTTTTATCAAGCACCGACAGCAGGATATCCTATCCAAGATGAAAAGCAAAAAAGTGAAGCAGGAAATGTTGCTGCTATTAGACAGCGAAATTAAAGAGCTCTCTTTTCTTTCCTAAACCGAAAAAACAGTGCTTCCTAAAATTATTGCATAATTCAAGGATGACAAATAATTCGAACAACTCAGCGTTGACATTGTTCGCTCCATTTCAAATGAGGGCGGAGGAATAATAAATAAATGATTTCAATGTTTTCACAGCCAATAGTATTTATAATATTATCTATTTTAAATAGATATATACAAAAATGCATTTAAAAGAAATGAAGACGTTTAATAAAGATTAAGTCATTTAAAAAATCCTTTTTTTTTCTTTGAGTTTTCAATTTCCACTTTTAGCTTTCTTATTTATTCCTAAAAATACTTTTTTTAATGCTCTCTAATTTCCTTATTTGATTATAGCTTCTCAGCATTTTGTAATTTTTCGATTAAAAGAGCGTTTTCAAGTTTATAAATATGAAGTCTTGAGCTCTCTCGCTCTACCTTAAATTCTGATTCAACAAGAGAATGCTTCTTTTTAAGTTGTAACTTGTCCTGCCTTTCTTGCTGCAACTCATTGGTTAAATTACTGATAACTGAATTAAAATTCTATATTTCCTGTAACAAAGAGCTAACTTGTTTTTCCAATTCTTACGCCCTCTCATTTTTAAATTCTAAAGAAGTATTAGCTTTTGATTAAATTGATGGTTATAACTTCAACTCGGCATCTTTGATAATTTACTACAAATTTTAGCTTTATTTTCGACGTTGGGTAATTTCATTAACATCGTGAATATACCCACTAAAATTTTCGATTTCCTCAATTTCTATTTATGCAATATCAGAAAGTTTTACTGGTTGACCTATAAAACTCTCAAGTACAGGGTTATGCGGTTATTTTTTAGCAAAGCTTGAGTAAATGTCAGCTTTTTTACTGAAGCCCTCGAAAGAGTCATAGATGCTCTTAGACGATTATTTTGTGTTTGTTTTTCTTTGCTTAATTTTTAATTTACGATCAAGTTCTTCCTTTTATTAATTGAGCTCTGTTATAATTCTTTGATGCTCTTCTGACATTTTAGTTAGATTCTAAATTTTTTTATTGAATTCTTTTTCATTCTGTTCAAATGCTTTTATTTCTTCAAGTAGTATGTCAATTTGCTTCTGCAATTCGTATTAATTTTTGGTTGAAGACATTTTTTAGGAGGATCTTATATTTTATATTTCATACACTTTTGACTCATATGTTACAACTGTTTTCTATAGATTTTCTATGTTTCCTTACAAGCTTTGAGCCTTTTGTAAGAGCTTCTATTTTTGATTTTATTGGTTACTGAATTCTCGTTGAAGCTGAAAGATTTTATTTGAAAAATCATCACGTTCTCCTGTCAGCTTCTAAGAGAGTTTTCTTATTTATTACTCATGTTAAGCTACTTTGAGCTTTAAATTATTTTCTAGTTAAACGTTTTTTTATTAAAGGGCTGTAATGTGACTGAGTGTGTCAAATTCGCTTATCCTTCTTTTCATTTCATCAATTTCAGAATCTTTTTCCATAATTGCGGCAACAGCAGCATTTTTCAGTTACTCTACAACCTTTCGAAGTTATTGATTTTGTTTCACCAATTAATCAGATTGCTCATGGGAAGAGTCATTATGCCTTCTGTTGCTTTCGAATAACTGTTTTCGAAGTCCATTAACTTATGTTTACTTCTTATTTAGTTTCAGCAAAAGCTATTGGTCACCAAGTTTCGATGAGTTTTCCATTACAGCCTATCGAAATTTGCTTTAATATTCATTGGCTCTCAATGCTTCGTACTCAAGCTCTTTTTCAAGCTAAGTTACATTAAGTCTACCTCTATAATTTTGTTGCGAAATCTGAGCTCCATCTCCTTCATCTCTTCAAGTCTGGAGTCCATGCTGGTTGTTGCCTTCAATTATAATACTGCAAGGATATATATCACTCAATAGTGTTGAGAGTTTATAAATAACGTTTTCTCAGCTAAATTCAATATTGAGATTTACTAAATTCTGCATCATATAAAATATAGTTAGTTCACAAGAATGAGCTTTGCCCAAAACAAATAAAATCGTCTCAAGATCAAGTCCATTTTCATGAAATATTCGTCAGGAACGAGTCTTTTACCAAATTCCGTACATTTTTCATAATGAAGAGAATTAAAAAGTTCTTCTAGGAGTTGGGACTAGCTTCCGATCTTTTCTTCCATGATTTGTACTACTACTTTCCAAATGTTTAAAAGGGTGATGAGTTGGCCTTCGACGACTGCTTGGCCTTTCTTGATTATATACTGACTCCCCGACTGTCCGACAAGGAAGTAGTGAGCATTTTCAAGATGCTAGATCGGAATGGGATTGGACACATAGCGACAAATGATGTGCTGAGCTTACTGCGGAAAGAGTTAACGCCTCAAGATTATGAGAGATACTCGCAGATAATTTCTACATACGGGTCCAGCATAAACTACATCGACTTGTTTCAAAAACATAAAATAAGATGATATTACTACTAGAATATACTTTATCATATATTGCCTGAGATTGTAATTATGTATAATAAAAATATGACACTAAAAAATCAAACTTATTTGACAGCTTTTTTGTATAGCTTGGGGCATCGGATTTACATTTCACAACAGTTTGTACATTTACCACTTCCATTAATTTTGATTCTTGCTTATACTGCTCTGTAGACTTGTTTCACGATAGAGGGCAACAATTACTTTATTCTATCATCTACCATTTGATTAATCGACTGTTGATTGTTTTATTATTTTGGTTGCATATTAGTTTGTACTCCCTTTTCTATTGAGCTTGTTGCTAGTTTACTCACTTGTTCCTGAATTATTGACTCCATAAAAACTTTGACTTCTTCGCTTATAATTTTGTTTTCCTCTTGAAGAATGCTGATAATAACTTTTTCATGCATTTATGAAACAAATGAATTGACCTATTGTTGTATGAGTCGCCCTTCGTCTTTTATAAGCTGGTTTGCAATATCATTTTCCAGTTAGCTTAAATAATTATCGACGACTCTCCGAATGGTCTATGTCTCCTTCTTCTTAGCAGACAACTTTTATTTTACGATATTTATCGTCTTAATCGGCTGGCTCTATAGGGAAGTACTTTGCTATTCTGGATTTGGCTCTTGATCTAGACTTTCAAACTCGGCCTCGCATTGCTCAATAAATATCTTCTTGATCGCTTGTTCACTGTCCATGAGAATATCTAGATCTTGTTGGGTGCTCACTGTGATACGGTCTCCATCTATGTCGCAGTAGAAAAATTAAAAGGCATCAGTCAAGCCTTTAAAAGCACTCCTGCAGTACTTCTTCAGCTCTCCTAAGCTTGTCTAGCCTCTAAACAAGTGGATTTCTTTGCCGAATGCGACTTTGGCAATCATGGGCTTGTTAAAATTATTATAAGTATTATTTACAATACTATTTCAGCAGCTAGGATAACAATAAAATTAAATATGCTATCAAATGCAAAGTAGATAAGTGAGTCATCAGTAGCTGATCATAGGTTGGCTAAAATGCATTGCACCACATCTTCAACGCTTTAGTCAGCAATTGGACAAATTTATAGAACTTCATTTTTGATCCTTAGCCCAGGCTTCAATATCTAATCTATAGAGTGCGGTTCGATTTTCCTGTTAATTAAAGAACGGTCATTTTATTTGTCTCTATTCGTTGCGGATGTCTCAAATATCCAGGGTTTGCGAGGAATCTATTTAGCTTTAGCCAATTTATTATCCACAGGTTAACTAAATCAAAAACGAGGTACTTTTGATCATGGGACTGGTACTTCTGATATAAGTCGTAAAATGTTTATGTTTTCTTGTTCCCCAGCCGCATATTGTTTTATGGCTCTGTTATTATAGGCAATGAATTTTATGCACGTAAGCTTGTACTCGAATTTTCGGTTTGTACTTCGATTGTATAGGTAGATCCTAAGTTAAAAGCGTATTACTTTGACGAGGCTACACAGTCATGTTGTATATTTGGTTGTAAAATCTTAAATTGTTTAGTTTGCGCTACATTTCACTCTTAATGATTGCTAATTCTGAATTCAATTGTTGTTTTTATTGTAATTATTTGTTAAATGATTGTTGCATATCAATAAGCTTGTCTAAATTTTGATAGTTCTCACTCTGTGAAGCATGAGTCTTCTGCTTCCACATTTCGACCTCAGCTTCAAGTTAAATAATTTTTTATTTGTAAGCATTTTATGCATTCTCATAAGCTTTTAAAGAGACTTTATTTTATTCATCTAAATCACTCTCACAAACCCGCTCGGTCTTTGAGAACAGTTGCTCTTCAGAGTTCATTTCTATCGATGGCAACATTTGAGCTCTCGTCACTCTTGAGCTTATGTGTGCTTTATTGAAATAAGTCGATTTGTAGTATGGTTCGCTGAATTATGTGGGCAAGTAATCATTGATATCATACCTAAACTATTATTTGAATGTCAGCGTATTAACCTAAGTGTTTCTTCGAGTCTCAGATGTAGGTAGAAATGCCAGTTTAAGATCGCTCATGCAGCCAATTTAAATTATGCGGTTAAGTTAATAGTTAATGCTAATTTTATAAATTCTAATATGTTCGGATTAAATCCTCCTGTAAGTATTAGTACATTGAATGCGAAACTGTTCATAATAATATGTAGTTCACACTAATCAACTAGAAGTTGAAATAAGCTAAGCCAATCCCACGCCAACACCCTGTTTATGCTCCCTCGTTTAAATATCGTGAGCGAAGAAAGGTCAAATCACTTTCCTTGTCGATACTTAAGCGACCAGCGCAAACATTAGTCATGAAAAAATTGGAAAGCATGCCGATGGCTTAATTTGTTCCTCATCGGTTCACACCCAAACAAGATTACTCTAATGGCGCTCTAAACAACACCTTTCTGCGAGAGTTCTCTTTAAAGTCCAAATAAAATCGATCCTGCCGATCCTTTAGAAGATTACAACTATAGTTTGTGCCAAAGTAGAAAGACTAGAGACTTGACTTAAACTCAGGTCTCAAGTCAGTCATTCACGACTTAAAAACTTTGTTTAGAAAATTCGAAAAGCTTGTAAAAGAGGCTGGAAAAAATATTCCTAACAATTCTCTTATCCCAACAAACATATTTAGTGGAAGTATTTAGTAACTAAGCAAAAAATTAGACAAAGTTGAGAGCCAGTATTTATAGTTGAGACCGATGATGACTGGTTCAGTTAGAAAAATATAAAAATTGATCACTAGTATGTTTCACAGCAATCAAGCGGCCTCTCAGATGCATTACCTTCATCCTGATAACCAAATAAATAGGTTAAAAATACCTAAAGTGCCGAGCATTAACAAGCAAAGCTTATTCGACAATTAAATTAGCTTCATTAAAAAGGAAGGCAAAGATTAGACTATAAGCAGCGATGAGAAATCTGGATACCAAGGTTTTGATGTAAGCTTGCAACTGCCAGTAAGCATTGATCCAACACTATCGTAGCTTATTCGACAATAGCCAGCCCCACCTGAAGAAGAATCGGCACCAAACATTGAGAAGGAAACCTTGACATAAAAAAATATTGAAGTTGATGATAATACTTGCCTCACCCCGCCACGCATATAGATGTGACAAGTACTTTAATGCTATTTATAATACTAATATTATTATTCAAATTAATATTAAAGAACTTACAGGATTGAGTATGAAAGAGGTCCAGAGCTCGTAACATAAGTAACAAAAAGATGAACCTAAGTCAAATATAAAACAATAGTTTCGATAGGTTAGTGATAATTGTTTGTATCGATACTCAAAATCCGTATGTTAGTAACCTAATAAATTTACGTTCGATAAATAGTTCGATATTAGCAGTCTGTTGAACAAAAGAAAGCCCAACCTGCTATACGAAGCGCTAAAAAACAACTAAAGAAATAAAACTTTCTCTGAAACCGACAAAATGATTATTAGGAAATAAGATAAGTAGTAATCGATTCCGAGACCCCTGGATTCATAATAGGAGCTGTCGAAGGAGGCACAGTACTTCTCATATTATAAATTCGGAGATACTTTCGACTACCCCGATCGAAAGGAACCTGAGACAGCAGTAAATCAAACAGGGGATGTGGACGATTCATTTTCTAGCAAGTTCCGAAAATAGGAACTGGAGGATTATGACAGAAGTATCTTTATCAATATTTTATGCCAAGCGGCAATCTATCTTAGGAAAGATAAGCGCACGTAAATTGATGACAAACTCATGTTTGAAATTTTGAAATAGCACTTATAGACAAAAAACTTTTGCAATCCGTTGAGCAAGACAACAATCGGCTATTCACTGAAAACAAATGGATATATTGTTGCCGCCTATTGTCTGTGCTTTGGTAGATTAAATAAATCAAAGTTATATTGTTAAACTGCTTTTGACGCATTCAACAGAAAGATATCAACTATCTAAGAAAATGTAGAGTAATTTATGCGCTACTATAACATTGTGAAAAGAGATATAAAGCAACTTGAAATTCCATAATAAAATCTCAAAAGATAAAGAATGTCGGAGAGGCAAATAGCAAACGAGAACTAAAACTAGAACGAAAACATGAAGGAGACTAAATGCACAATAAAGTCCGTTAGGAAAACACCAGCCGAAATTGAAGAACAAGCTCGCCGAAATTAGTAAAATGCAAGACGCTACCGACGTGCCTGATCATTTAATTTAAGTCAAGTGAGTTATTGGCTTTTGTCTCATGTATATTAATATAATATAATGTAGAATTCTGAGGAAAATCAATCATTAACACTCTCATCCTTTGGAATCGAGGAGGGAAACAAATGCTTTGAAGCCATTTATTAGATCTGTAGCAAGACAAACCTTCGAGCAGAAGTTACATGTGGCCTTATTCTGATAAACTCGATAATCACTCTGCTGATTTACTTAATGCTCAAAGAGATTAGTCTCTTCAATCCGTTCTTTCAAATCGAAAACCAGCTTATTGGTTTATGCTTACTATCAGTTATTTTCGTCATATGGATTCAAATTGGCATCGCAATTCTGTACCAGTATCAAATATTTTTGAAGGGGCAATTCCTAATATACAGGCATGTCGTACTTCCCATTGGAATTTACTGCTATGTAAGCTGCACAGATGAAACAGAAAGTCTAGAAATTGCCAGCAAAATAATGGTCATATTTGCACTTACAACTGTTATAATACTGCAAATTTTTATCGGTAAATAATCTTACTCAAGCAAGCTGTTGGTCTAGAGAGGACTACCTATAAGCTGCCATTTACTCTTATTTGATGCAGCCCTCTTGATGTACTCTTCAAACTCAACAAAATATCAAAGACTTTCGTTAATACTAATGATTATGTCATCGGTGTACACAAAGTTTTATATTCTTGACTTTCCTTGGCATCGATTCAAATGCCTCTAATTTACGTTGTTTCGAGTCCAAGGCTGCTTTAACTTGCTGTATGTTGCATTTATAATAGCTAATTAACTGTGTGAACTTAATCAAAGCGATAAACAGCCTTTTGTGTACATTTTTGCTTTGCTATTCTTCTGTGTGGCTGCTGAGTTCTTAGGCGAATACGCGGTTCACTTAAAATCGATAGATGCGCGATTTTTCACCACTTCTCAGAGCATCGAAGAGTTTCTGGAAATAGTACAGTATATCGTCAATGATATTGACAAAATAAACACTAATGAGAGCGAATAAATTACTAATACTTGTTTGATTCCAATATACTACATGCACATTAAAGATTGTAAAGTTAAGTCATGCCCAGTAGCTCATTAGCTTTAGCCCCATTTACTTAACAATCACCAGTCAAAAGCATTAGCAGCAGTTGTTTTCCATATAGTTGAGCAACTGTTTCATAACTTATTGGAGATCTATTACTAAAATATAGAGCTTCGAACTGCAATGTTGAATTTCTACGCCAGGGTCGGCCCCAGTAAAGTTAAAATTTTGCAAATGGTTGCCGAAACAGAAAATCTCACATTATCTTGGACTTAGAAGATGAAACTTTACTTCATTAAAAAATTTATCTCTAACATCGACTCTGGAGAGTTTTTCGAGAATAGGAGAATCGAGGACTCCTTTCATAATTTCAGTATTTTTAATCTTATACGCAGACCATAGCCTTACGACTCTCATGAGACATTTAGTCTAATTCTGGGCACAGTTTTTGTAGTAGAGGGTTGACTTCCAAAAGATTTTAAAGTTAGCATAAAAAATTACACCTGCTATGAGGTCAATAGAAATACAGGTCGATCAAACTTTAGAGCTCGAGACATTTTCGACAATAAGAATAATGAAAATATATTCTTAATATTCTCGATGGATTTTGAACGACGAAATGAGATCAGCAATGGCAAGCGACTATATTGGTTTGCTATCTAAAAAGATGTCTGAAGTACATGAGATCAATTACAGTACAATTTTACTTATTTAGTCACTGCTGACATGGAAATTGGACTCGTAGCTATCTCCCTTAACGTCAAAAGGCTTGGTTAAATTAAAGTGGCTAATTTTCAGGCAGCCAACATTTTTAACTATACTAAAGAAGAGTTCCTTAAAATTAACGTTAATACAATCATGCCTTCAATGTTTGGGCAGCATCATAATGATTTTCTTAAAGCGTTCGTGGGTAATGAGAATAAAAAAGTGAATACTGATCGAAGGCTGCTAGTAGGAAAAAAGAAATAAAACTACTTATTCTAAATATTTTTGCAGCTTCAAAAATCAGCGATTGCGACTTCGTAAGAGGTTATATTCATTGCTAACATTGAAATGAGTAAAATGCACGAAGCAATAGTAATTATAACATGCGATGATCGAGGAACAATTCAGGAAATAAATTCTACTTATTACGAAATATTTGAGAAAAGTTACAAAAAGCATAGAAATAGTCATGAAAAAGGTGCATGCCACTTTACAAACATCCAAGAGCTGATCTCTAGTTTTTTTGAAATTGTTCTAGATGAGAGTTACGAGGTAAAAGAAAGCATCTAATGTTTTGATAATCCAGTCTTCGGCATTATTGAGATAAAGTTTTAAATTACCAAAGTTAGTCTACCTCAATACCCTGACCTCGGCTATATCATAAAGGGGCGCAGAGTGTATGAATCTAAGCAGCCATTTTTCGATAATATTAGTCTCACTAGTTCTTTAAATGAGCTATCAGAAGACAGAGAGCTTAAGGGCATGAAGGTCAAATATTCATCAGTTAGCAATTAATATCATTTTCATGAGAGTTTAGACCTCTTTAGCTGCGGGGAATTTCATAGTGAGCATACAATTCCCTATGTTAAGCTAGAGTGTTTTAATTAAATATTCAACCAAAAGTATTTAAGTAAAGATGCAACTCAGTTTGATGCAGATATAAAAACTCTTCGGTATTTTGGTGATCATTTCGAGCGAGTTGAGTAAGCCTAGAGCTTCTACTCTGAGATTAGTTAATAAGAGAGAGCCACTATTTCCAATAGTAACTTTTCACTCATCAAGGAGAATTTAAAAACAAGTTAAAAATCAATCATTCGGAAAACTCCTCAAATCTTCAGTATTTTGTATCTATTGATCACATTGGCTCTGCTTTTTATGTTTTACGTGACAGTCTCGGCCGAGAAGCAGCAAGATGAGCAAAAAGTGTTCCAAATGGGGAATGCATACAAGTTTAGAGCCAAACTTTCATAATACATTTTCTATTTTGAAGCTTAGGATGATACTACTTATGGATAGTTCTTTAAGCAACATAAATTGACTCTTAGATCATAACTCATTTATGAGATTGTAAATGCTAAGTTGCCTGAGTCACAGAAAGAAAATGCTCTCAAAGTAGTCTACTTATAGGAGCAACTTAAAAGTAACGAGTTTAAGAATTTGGTGAACGATGATACTTTACTGTTAAACAGCTCACCATTTATCCCTTCAAACAAACCATTTTTACTCAGTTTTAAGGTTATCATTGGGTTTTTCCTGTGCTTCAAATTTTTAATTAGCTTCATTATCATGCAGTGGCACCAGAAGAAGATACTTGGACTGCTTTCTTTATTTTTGGCACTCCCAGAAGCTGAAATTAAGAAGTCTCATGAAAAGTGCGCAGAGTTTCTGAAATAAGATGAAGAAAAGTAACAGACAGCATACTTAACTGATAGAACAGAGGATAGTTAACAAGAAAATTCCCATGTTAAAATCAAGCGCTTTAAAAATATTTCCTTAGGCCAGTCTCCAATGAGCTTTTTCAAATTAAATAGCTTCACGTTAATTTTCTTGTGTGTGTTCAGTGCGATGCTGATTAATGACTGGAAGAATAATCACCAACAGGTAATGGACAAAAATGCATATACATTTTTGGCTACAGTTATGCCTGAATACTCGATAAAGTTAATGAAGACTTACAGTCAAATAAAATAAAATACAGTCTTAGATATTAGTGATGGCTTTGAATCCAAGTATCAAACTATGGATTTCTAACTATCGCAATTGTTGACACTCCAAGACATATAAATGAATAATAAATTTTAAACAGTTCTTCTCAGTGATCAGTGTAAGAATCAATCGTACGATTTGCCTTCAGTAGTCCGTTGTGATCAAATAAGTGACAGTGTTATGACAGATGGAGTTTCAAAAGCCATAAATTTTCTCGCCCATCGACTTGAAGCCACTGTGAAACTACCAACTCAGCAGGCTCTGTCTGAGATCAGTGAGCTAGCAATTCTTCTATATTATCTTATTCAGCCGAGAGTCTTAAGCATACTATCAGAAATCGAGGATGAAGTGTCAGCGGAGAACAGCACAGAGAGGATTCTATTTTTGCTATACTTTGTCCTCATTCTTGTCGTGACTGTAAGTGATAGCATCTACCAAATCAGCTTCCCTCTCGCATTAATAGAAAAGAATATCTAAGATTCGAGCACATTGATTAAGATGATTCCAGAGGCCAAGAAAAAAACCAAGGGCCCATACACTCAAATTTGAGGACATTGTATTACTTTATTTTTTTAATGTCTACATTATTTTTCATGTCTATTTAGTCAACTTAATAAAAATTTGAAATATTACTATTTAATTTATAGTTTAAATTTTATATAAGTGAATTTAATAGATTGGGTTTTATAAGAATATAAAATAGAGAAATAAAGTCAACAAAAATGAGTCAAACTGGCTACAAAAAAAATAGATTCCCTAACTTACAAGGCGAGATATTTGACTGTACAATTTGTCAAAATGTTGTCCAGACCCCCAAATAGTGTACAGAGTGTGGCAATTTGTTTTGTAGTTAATGCATCAATGAATACATCAAATAAAATAAGTAAAAATTGACTTACTTAGAACGTGTCCCAACCGATGCAATGGCTCCATATCTAATATGAGTGCAAGAGCGCTTATTAATATTTATAATGATCTCGATATCAAATGTCTAAAATGCCCAAAAGTAGTTAAATTAAGCGAACTCGAAAAACACGAGGATCTCTGTGGGCGACCAAAATGCGTGTTTTTTTAACTTTGCGAAGGCTTTGAAAATAAGAAAAACGATTTCTCTCCTTATTGCTCTGAGAAATGTAAATTACTAAGCGAAATAATCAGGTGTAGTGGAGACCCGAGAAAAGTACATGAAATGCTATCCAAATTAGTTCCAAAAAGTATCTCTTCTCTCCCTGTTTTCGATCCGAAAAATTCAGAGAAAGTAGACATTAAGTGGAGCGCTAAAGAATGTGGAATGAACATAACAATATCAGCAGACCAATCTTCAGTATTTTTAAAAGAGGAAGCATATGTGTTTAGGACTGTGGTTGCCACTCAACCTTTTATGCAAGGCAAGCATTATTGGGAGATCCATGCTGACAGCAGAACTGAAAATTAATTAAAAATTGGAGTAACTTCCTCTAATATTTTCGACTTCAACACTGCATTTTGCGATCACAAATTCGGGTTCGCTTACTATGGCCTCGGTCAACTAAGGCATGGCTCCAATGCAACTGGATCTCAATATGGAAAAAGATTTAAGAAAACAGGAGTGCTAGGAGTTTACTTAAACATGGATCGAGGATCACTATCTTTTAGCCTAAACGGTTAAGATTTTGGATAGGCTTACCAAGACAACGAATTAAAGAAAGGTCCATTGTATCCAACAGTAGCACTTTTACACTGCTCTGGTTGCACAATAAAAGGAGAATTGCCAATCCCCAGCATTTATAGCCAAAAATGATAATGAATATCTTTATCAACTACTGTTTATTAAACATTTGTGACGTTCAGGTTAAAATAAATTAATTGGTGAACATTAGGTAAACTAATTTTGAGTAATAATTACGTTTGCTTCTTTCATATGCCCGCCAGCATAGAAGCATGGCATAACACATCAGCAAGATCCATAGGGCTGATAGTATTATGATGTTTTTAAATGTTTTGTCGTCCATAGTACCTAATTTTTCCTTTGCAAGGAGATCGCTTTGCTATCCGAAACAAAAATTAATGAAATTAAGGCATTAACGTACTACGAAAACTAGGCTAATGATTAGGATAATCTAGATCATAAGAGGAGTACCCTGTAAGTGTAGATGGAGATGCGCTGCCACACCAATACCAAGTAGACCAGCAGCAATATTAAAAGCTCTAATGGTTGAATTTGCTTAAGCACAAATTGAGCTACAGTCAGTCCAATGATGCAGAAGAGGAGAGTATAGTTCAGTATCTTCAGGCTGCTCTCCATGTTTTATAGACCCCAGAACATGCTTTATTATACTCCGCTTAACAATACGAAATAAGCTTCCGTATATAAGCAGTCTATTTTAATACTCAAGTTAATAAAAGATAATTTGATATCGCACAGCCGGATATGCAGCCTAGGCTTAGATGTAAGTTTCGTTTAAGGTAGTGAAAATCGAGGGAATTACTCCCAGCTCTTCTGACTTCGACTTATACTTCGAGATCGACGAGATATTAGCTCGGGATGCAGATAAAATTGCTTGTCGGCTTGTAGACGACACAGGTATTATTGATGCGGCTTTCAATCGGTTCTCCAACAAGCTGGAAAGAGGAGGATGCTATGCAATGACTAATCTTAACGCTGTCATAGTCGACTCCAGAATTCGAGTTTAAATGAGGTATATTTTTAAATATTTTAGTTCTTCCACCATCATCACAAAGGAACCGAATACCATAGGATTTAAAGATAAGTGTAATGATAGATCAAAACTTAAATTTGGTACAAGCAGCAACAAATTGACCTAGTCAAAGCAAAATTAAAAGGTATCAGTTTTACCAGAATCATCAAAAACCCATGAAAGACTGATTCCCTTTTCCAAATAGTAGGCTGCTGAGCAACTCAAGCAGAAACTATAGTTCTAAAAGCAGCTTTATAATAAGAGTGAAACAGTAAAAGACGGCAAAATGAATTAACAGGCAACATAAAAATATGGCTACAAATAAAAAAATAACAACCGGAATAAGAATGAGGAACAGGAGTCAAAAATCAAATACATGGAGAAAAATTAGGCTCGGTAACACAAGTAGAAAAAGAGCTACAAGGAAAAAGACTGGGAACAAAAGGTATAGAAAAGTATTAGCAACTTAAATAACAGAGACAACCGGCGCGAATCTTCAGGAGTAGTGTGGAAATAAAAGGGACAGTTCTTGAATAAGAGAGGAAAGGTCAGCCGACTTTGCGACGTAGTAACTAGAGTAGGACAGGAAGTCAATGTTGTTGTGTGGGTGACTGATAAGCGTAGGAAAACAAGAGGAGGATACACTGAAAGATTAGTTGCTGACTTCTCAGGATCAGTGTGGCTATAGCTAAATTAAGTCAATTTAGAGAGCAAATAGTCCTACTAAATCGATAACGTCTTGGTGTGCGAAGATGGACATACAATATATCTCAGGGAAATAAAAGCAACTGAAGCTCAAAGAATATAGAAAAACATTTCCTATAATCTACGTGATATTAATTAAAGATAGTGAATAATACTAAAAAATCTAATACTCATCTTCCAGATAGTTCATCCACTCTGCTATTGTTAATTGAAATTTATAAGCTTTATATGAGGCGATCTCGTTATGCCAATCTGTCCAGTAGATCAGACTGATTTTGTTTCAGCTCTTCAACTTCAGCAAGGAGATCTTTGGGTATGTAGGCTCTTTCAGTCTGCTAACCTATTGACGACCCTTTACTGTTGTCCATGAGACTACTTGAACGACTCCGCCCGTTATGCCGAGTCTCTTCTGAGAATGGCTCCAAGTATTTTACGTGAACTTTAGCTTTGGCATTTGCTTTTTAAACCCTCTCAACCTAATGTTGCAGGTCATCGAGCTCTTCTTCCATTTTGCTTAGTCTAAGTCTTAATTTTTTATTTTGCCTGCTAAGGCTCTCATTGCTCATTTTATAATTTTATATTTCGAACTGTAGTTTTTGTTTGAAGTCTTACCACTTTTCATAATTCTGAGCAACCTATATATTTTTGAGAACTAGTTGCTTCTCCAGTCCTTAAATACGCTCTTTTATTATAAATATTTGTTAGTTTTGATTGTAGATGTCCGCTTACTTTATCTTTAATTTGGACTACAACTGCTAGAATTAGTGTTATACAGTCTTCAGTTTGACTTGAAGACTGTTGTTTATATCCTTTATCACTCGCAATTCGATATCTGAGTTTTTCAAGCGACCTGAAACTTGTTCAAGTTACTTATTATGGTCACACTTAATATCCCTGAGCAGATTTCCAATAAACTCGTGTAAGGTGTCCATGTTGCAGCAGTTATTCGTCAACTTTATGGCATATCGAGGATAGTGTAGTTTTATTATTGAGTACAGTCCATTCAGCTCAATTTGGCTAGTCGCGTTTGTAGACTGGCATGCGAGAGTCTCTATTTGATGCTGCGATCGTCTTGTTCTCTCAGGGTTGTAGTTGTGTACGGATAATGGCCGCCCACTTGTTAATGAAATTTTCATTCGTTACTTATCTTAATCAATACTCACAATATTAAAGCATACACACTCTGTCCGGCTATGAGACTTAATAATTTCTATAGTCTGTAATATATGTAGAAAATCTAATAATGCAAAATAAAAAGTTCAAAGATCATAAATTGTCATAGCTACTGACTTGAAGCAAAATTCAACGAAGTGCAGCGAACTGGTGGCGACAGGCACGACGAGTATAAGCAGGATAAAATTTCTAAGCACATTGTAATCGAAAGGGCCATTGACATTTCTGATGTGAAATGACATCAAAGCAAGATGAAATGGCATTATTAAGTATACAACTAAATTATAGTTTATGAGAACAAGGCTGACACCTGTAGGGAGAGCAAGACTTAAAGCCATTATGTACAATATCTCACTAATTTAGTTACGTCGGTATGTGCGCCTTAAAGTCGACTCAAAGAAAAGCTGATACGCAATGTTGAGTCCACATATCAGGGTTATATATAACCCATAGAATGGAATGTATGAGATGATAGTGTAGACTAAGGAGAATACTTGAGAGATAAGCCAGCCTACTAGGGGAATATTTTCAGCCACAGTTACGACAAAATCGAGCAGGTTGTTAAAACCGACGAAGTATACGAGCACGAATATGATTATGAAGAAGCAACAATTGCCGGCACAACTCATTGCTTTAGTGAGCTTAAGACACAATGATTATTATAATATGAACTCTTTATCATAATCTTGTCAATCAGTATAAATTACAAATTATTTATATTTGATGTAACCGATACTTTTTTTGTTTGTCTTAAAGTTATCAGTGTCATAAAATCAAGTTGTTTAGTCTAGTAAACATTATATGAATTATGTCTGACTCTAACATGATTGTCTCTTTGTTGTAATTCTATTAGTTTGATAAACACTATTAAGCTATCATTTATGCAAAACTCAGCAGAGTCTCGAAAAGTTCGACTTTCTTCCATAAGAGCATCTCTTCAGAGCATCCCTGAGATGCAAAAAAATTCGCTGCAAATCGCAAAAAAAATTTAATGTCGTACAAAGCGCAAAGAATCACTGAAACTTGAAAGCTAAGGATTTACTGAGGGATAAATCAATTAGATTCTGCTAGCTGATGAAAAAGTATGGTCTATCAGCAAGTTTCATGAAAAGTACACAATCGGTGATAAGATTGGAGAGGGGTCTAATGGACTTGTCAGAAAATGTTACCTGAAGTTGACTGGTGAAGTTTTTGCAGTAAAATCCATCAACATGGAGGACGAACAGATCATGTTTCTGAAAAATAACTTTAAGTACATAAAATCTTTGAGCCATCCCAATATTATTCGATACCATGTCATGTACCTAGACAACCGTAAGAAAACATGCTACTTGATCATGGACTACGACAGCAATCTGAGCCTTAAGAAGCGAGTAGATCTTAATAGTGAGCAAATTAGGAATATATCTAGACAGCTCATGGACACACTGGCTTACATTCACTCGCAGAACATTTGCCACCGAGACATAAAACCCGAGAATATCTTGTATGACTAAATAAACGACAGTATTAAAATAATCGATTTTGGTATCAGCAAAAAGACCATCCAACGAGGGGCTAGGAGGGATATGCTAACTATTACTGGCACTCTGTTTTACCGCGCTCCTGAGATGTTCTTTGGTGGTGGCTATGACGAGAGAGTTGACATGTGGGCAGCAGGAATCACAATTTATGAGCTTATTACCAATGGCATCACCCCTTTTGAGTCATAGCATTTATCCACAACCATTGAAAATATTATTAGAGGCGAAGTACTCTTCAGCGAGTAAAGATGGGGTGTGTTCAAATTTGCAAAGGATCTCGTGAGCAGATTATTGAGAAAAAGGAGTTAAAGACTGACTGCAACTTAAGCCAAACAGCACTTGTGGTTTCAAAATTCACCCAATCCATTTGACTTGGCTAGATCGGCCACTTTCAAGTAGTACAACTTTTCTCAGCAAAAGAGCGAATAACCAGATTATGAGGATTGTATGAATCTGATGAGATCTATGACGAATTAATATCGAAAATATAGTCAGTTATAAGAGTCAAACAAGGTGTAAAAAACTAACATCATTCACGATTTCAAAAAGTGGCTGTCAGACAAAGATGATGATGTGGTGGACAACGACTCAGGAGAAGAAGAAAAAGGAAATTGAATATTTTATCAACATTACTTGTGTCTATTTATATTCTCTAAATTCTTAATTATTTTACCATCTAATAAATAAATTACTGATATATTTAGAAGTATAATGTGTTTCTTCAAGCATTTAAAGACTTCGAATAACAGTTCCATAATTTGGGAAAAAACTGTCGAATAATTGAGCTCCGATGGTAAATCTACTGTGATTTAGTGTCTGAGGATCCGAATGGTCAAATTTAAGTTCCTAAAATAAGCTTCGATTTCGCTTCTCTTTCTATCCTCTCTTATTCTCAAAGCTTATTAAACTTAATGGAAATGCTAGACACCAACAACAGGATGATAAGTAACCTTCAACATGTAAAACAGAGGTCTAAAGTAGAAAATAAGCTTTTATAATTCAACTAATTAAATCTCTAGCCCCGTCAGCGAGGTCATCGAACCAGAAAACGAGAAAGTTCAGAAAGATTCAGTATTAAACAAACTTTTTGGAGATTTGCCGTTTGAATATTCCGATAATCTTTTTAAGTTCAAGCTGACCCTTGAAAGCAGCCTACCGCCAAAGCTCTACAAGCATAGAAAGTACGAGTTAAGTATCAAGCTGATGCACTGCACTGCTCGAAGTAATAAGGTCGTCGTTAACAGTAAACCGATGACCCTGTGCATTGGAGTTTTTAATAAGGACGGAAACTGGGTTAACGAAAATATATCCTCCGAGCCAATCTTAAAAGGGATGACTCAAGTAAATCTCTACGAAGGGAAAGCTGAATTTCCAAGGCTCCTTTTCAATGAGATCAGCAGTAACTTACCCAAATAAAAAATGAACTTAGCTATTTATGTGAAACCAGGACAGATGTTGGGGGAGGTCAATGATAGCAATGGGACAATAAACTGGAAACAGATAAAACCTTTAATCATAAAGAATGTTCTCGTGTTGTCCAAAAAAAGAAAGAAGCTTTCTGATGATTCGCTTTGATAATTTAGAATATTAAATTTAACTACTAGCATATTTTAATTGTCTGTTTAACTTGTCAAGACATGAATATGTAATACGTTAGACTAACCACTTAATTAAGATCACTCACAACTTTATCTGTGAATATTATTAGGAGGTCAAGTTTGTATGAAAATTAAATATAAATTAGTATATGAATGATAAAAAATTAATTCAGCAAAAACCGATATAATATATAAATGATGATGCCGATATGAAACAGTATAAAGAGTGTGGACATACAAAACGGAATAACTGTATAACTTAGTCAAGTTTTTTATATATTTAATTTTTATATATATTTACAGAT
>APMI01002034.1_pt1 | contig 25898 bp, 26 predicted proteins | sample 667938 | NCBI WGS metagenome assembly APMI01 (sample SAMN01084076, study PRJNA167559) | wastewater metagenome | biome: Wastewater | place: Denmark: Ejby Moelle, Odense | collected 2011-11-28
CGGGGCCAGAGCGACGCGGAACGGGAAAAGGCGAGGGCCATCGCCCGCGAGGCGGTGCCTGACAAAAACCGCATTGCTCCCGCATACGAATTTCAGGAGCTGCAGGCAAAACTCGATTTTCCCGTGGCGGGCGACGTCCTGCGCCAGTTTGGCGAGGCGGACGGCACCGGCCATGATTCGCAGGGGCTGACGCTGGCCGCCAATCCGGGCGCGCTGGTGACGGCGCCCGCGGACGGTTGGATCGTCTTCGCCGGTACGTTCCGCAGCTATGGACGCATGATCATCCTGAACGCCGGCGAGGGCTACCATCTGGTGCTGGCCGGCATGGACAAGGTGAGCGTGCGCGAAGGGCAGTTCGTCGTGGCGGGAGAACCGCTTGCCACGATGGGCGAGAAAAGGGTCGCGAGTGTCAACGCTTTGACGCTGGAAACGGACAAGCCGACACTTTACATTGAATTCCGAAAGAACGGAAAACCGGTTGATTCCCGGCCGTGGTGGTCCGCAAAAAATCCTGGAAAGGCACGCAATGATTCGTAGGGCTTCACTTGTTATTGTCGGTGCACTCATGGGTGCCACGGCCATGAGCGTCATCAACACGGTCACGCTGCCTGCCGAAGCCGCCGGCTCGTCGACCTATCGCGAGCTTTCCATCTTCGGCGACGTCTTCGAGCGCGTGCGCGCCCAGTACGTTACCCCGCCGAAGGAAGACCAGCTCATCGAGAGCGCCATCAACGGCATGCTCTCCTCGCTCGACCCGCATTCGTCCTACATGAATGCGAAGGACGCCGAGGACATGCGCACCCAGACGCGCGGCGAATTCGGCGGCCTCGGCATCGAGGTCACGATGGAAGACGAGCTCGTCAAGGTCATCACGCCGATGGACGACACGCCGGCCGCCCGCGCGGGCGTTCTGGCCGGCGACTTCATCGCCAAGATCGATGGCGTGGATGTGCGCGGCCTGAAGCTGGAAGAAGCGGTCGAGAAGATGCGCGGCGCCGTCAACACGCCGATCAAGCTGACGCTGATCCACAAAAAAAGCCGATCGAGCTGACCGTCGTGCGCGACATCATCGCCGTCAAGGCGGTCAAGTCGCGCGTCGAGGGCGATGTCGGTTATCTCCGCGTCATCTCCTTCACCGAGAAGACCTATGACGACCTGGAAGCCGCGATCGCCAAGATCAAGAAGGAAGTTCCGGAAGACAAGCTGAAGGGCTATGTGCTCGACCTGCGCCTCAATCCGGGCGGTCTGCTCGATCAGGCGATCAACGTCTCCGACGCCTTCCTGGAGCGCGGCGAGGTCGTTTCGACCCGTGGCCGCAACGAGGACGAAACCCGCCGCTTCAACGCGACGCCGGGCGACGATGCCGACGGCAAACCTGTCATCGTGCTCATCAACGGCGGCTCGGCTTCGGCTTCGGAGATCGTCGCGGGCGCGCTGCAGGATCTGCGCCGCGCCACCGTGCTCGGCACGCGGTCCTTCGGCAAGGGCTCCGTCCAGACCATCATCCCGATGGGCGATGCGGGCGCGCTGCGCCTGACGACGGCGCTCTATTACACGCCGTCGGGCAAATCGATCCAGGGCACCGGCATCACGCCCGACATCACCGTCGAGCAGCCGCTGCCGGCCGAACTTCAGGGCAAGGTCGAGAACGCCAGCGAATCCAGCCTGCGCGGCCATATCCAGGGCCAGAGCGAAACGGATGCCGGTTCGGGTTCCTCGGCCTATGTGCCGCCGGAAGCCAAGGACGACAAGCAGCTTCAGTATGCGCTGGAACTGCTGCGCGGCCAGAAGACCGATCCGTCCTTCCCGGCCAATCCGGAAAAGGCCGAACTGAAGAAGTAATCCGCCTTCGCGGGGCCTGTGATCCTACAGGCCCCGTTTTCCCGCACCTTCCGGCCAGCGCGGACTGACCTTGGGCACAGATATTCACGCACCTCTCGGCCAGAACCGCAAGGCAAGGCCAGGACCCGCGGGGCCGTCCCGGTTCTCCGCCGGCACTGTTGTGTTCGCCCTCGCGGCCGTCGGCATGCTCGGTTTTTCCGGCTGGACGGCACTTTCGCCGAGCGGATTGCGCACCACCTCTCTCACGCTCCCCACCGGGCAAGCAGCCGCCGAGGCAAAGCCCGACCAGAAGGTCGCGGAGGCCGGGGACGGCGTGCGCCGCGCCAACGGGCAGTCCGGCGCCCGTATCGAGGAAACCCGGACCGACGACGGCAATGTCGTGCGCAAATATTCGCCCGGCGTCCGCGACGGCACCGGCCCGCTCATCATCGAGGCGAACCGCATCGGCCAGGATGCCCGCAGCGCCGCCTTCCCGAACGAGGACCTGCTGGAAGAGACGTCGGACGGCAAGATTCCCGTCATCGGCATCGATGGCACGCGGCCGATGGACCAATATGCCCGGCCCTGGTCCGGCGCGCGTGGCACGCGTATCGCCATCGTCGTCGGCGGCCTCGGCCTCAGCCAGACGGGCACGCAGCGTGCGATCCGCGAATTGCCCGGCGAGGTGACGCTCGCCTTCGCCGCCAGCGGCAACAGCCTGCCGCGCTGGATGCAGGAGGCGCGCCGCAACGGCCATGAGATCCTGCTGCAGATGCCGCTCGAACCCTTCGATTATCCGCAGAACGATCCAGGCCCCTTCACGCTGCGCACGGATATCGGCGAGACGCAGAACCTCGCCGAGCTGCACCGGGCCATGGCGAAGCTTACCAACTATACCGGCATCGTGACCTTCATGGGCGGGCGCTTCCTGTCGGATGCGGATGCGCTGGAGCCGGTCATGCGCGATGTCGCCAGCCGCGGCCTGCTTTTCCTCGACGACGGCAGCACGGCGCAGTCGCTTTCCGGCACCCTCGCCGGCGCGATCGAGGCGCCGCATGCCTTCGCCGACCTTCAGCTCGACGCCGATCTTACGGAAACGGCGGTGCTGAAGAAGCTCGACGAGCTGGAGCGCATCGCCCGGCGCAACGGCACGGCGATCGGCATCGCCTCGGCCTTCGACGAAAGTGTGGACGCGATCCGCAAATGGTGCGAGGAAGCGCAGAACCGCGGCATCGAGATCGTCGGCATCGCCTCGCTCGCAGCCGTTCCCGCCAGAAAATAGGACATTTCGATGGGCAAGGATAAGGACAGGGTGGTGCGGGCCGAGGACCTGCCCTACCGCCCCTGCGTCGGCATCATGGTGCTGAACGGCGACAACAAGGTCTGGGCCGGCCGGCGCATTCCCGTCGGCAATTCGGAATATGACGGCTCGCCGCAGCTCTGGCAGATGCCGCAGGGCGGAATCGACAAGGGAGAGGACCCGCTGGAGGCCGCCTATCGCGAGCTCTACGAGGAAACCGGCATGAAGAGCGTGTCGCTGATCGCCGATGCCGGCCGCTGGATCAATTACGACCTGCCCCCCCATCTCATCGGCATCGGCCTCAAGGGCAAGTATCGCGGCCAGACCCAGCGCTGGTTCGCCTTTCGCTTCGAAGGCACGGAAAGCGAGATCGCCATCAACCCGCCGCCCGGCGGCCACGAGGCGGAGTTCGACGCCTGGGAATGGAAGGCGATGCGCGACCTGCCGGAGTTGATCGTGCCCTTCAAGCGCAAGGTCTATGAAGAGGTCGTCTCAGCCTTCGCCCATCTGGCGCCCTGAAACAGAAAACCCCGGCAAAGCCGGGGTTTTTCATATCTTGAAAGCGGAAGTTTATTCCGCTTCGTTGGCCGGGGCTGCGTTGAGCTGGCCGTATTTCGCTTCGCCGATCTTGTCGAGCAGTTCGAGCTGGGTTTCGAGGAAGTCGATATGGCCTTCCTCGTCGATCAGCAGCTCTTCGAAGAGCTTCATGCTGACATAGTCGCCGGCCTGGTAACAGATGTCGCGCGACTTCTTGTAGGCGGCGCGGGCATCGTATTCGCCGGCAAGGTCGGCTTCCAGCACTTCCTTGACGTTCTGGCCGATGCGCATCGGCGCGACGGTCTGAAGGTTCGGGTGGCCTTCGAGGAAGATGATGCGGGCGACGAGCTTGTCGGCGTGCTGCATCTCTTCGATGGACTCGGCGCGCTCCTTCTTGGCGAGAAGCGTGTAACCCCAGTCTTCGAGAAGGCGGTAGTGGAGCCAGTACTGGTTGACAGCACCCAGCTCGAGATAGAGCGCTTCGTTAAGCTGCTCGATGACTTTTTTGTCGCCTTTCAAGGTCCGCTCTCCTGTTTTCTTCATGGAATTGTTTGAGGCGGATCATGAAATCAAATATCTCGGCGTCCGTCGAGTCGCGGCGGGCGTGATACTGTTCCGTGGTGCGGATGATGATGTCGACGACATTGGGGAAGCAGCCGCAGCAACGGCCACGCTTCTGCATCGCATGGTAGACTTTTGCAGGCACGATGAGCTGCCAACAGTCCTCGTCGAGGAGGCTGTTGATCACGTCAACGATTTCCTTATCGGTGATGAAATTGCAGCTGCACACCAGCATTTCGTCTTGCCCGTCATACGCAAAGCACTGAGTTTCCGGGATTAAGCAAAAGACGACCTTCGTTGTCAAGAATGAACAGGTCAGCCCTGCTGACTCATGAATTTAGAGTCTTTCTAATCTTGAATGAATCTGTCGCCTTTTCATGGGGTTACAGTTTCATGACAGCCACGGTCCCATGAACCGGTGCGGCAAACTGACCGATCACGATTTGTTAAAAAACCTTGGACAAAGCCCGATCCGACGGCCTCCCTCTTTCGGGCCGGGCCATCGTCAAAAGATCGAATCGTGCGGCTTGCATGCCGAACTCCGCACCCTGTGCAGGCAGGGCATGCAAATTCGACCCTCGAAAAATGCGGAAAATCGTCTATATGACGGGCAAAGGAGACCCTATGGCCCGCATTGACCAGACCGAGGATTGGCAGACCCGCCACGCCCCGACCATCAGCACGTTCGAATCCCTGGCGCTGGAGGCCTATGGCCACCTGCCGGAAGAATTCCGTGCGCTGACGGGCAACCTCATCATCGAGATTGCAGAATTTCCGAGCGACGACGTTTTCGAGGACATGGCGCTGGAAACGCCCTTCGACCTGCTCGGCCTCTTCGAAGGTCGCGGCATCAGCGAGCGCTTCACCGTCGAGACCGGCGAAATGCCGAACCGCATCACCCTCTACCGCCGCCCGATCCTCGACTACTGGGCAGAGAACGAGGAAACCCTCGGCGACATCATCACCCACGTCCTCATTCACGAGATCGGCCACCATTTCGGCCTGTCGGAGAGCGCATCGAGGCGAGCGCGGAGATCGCGGCGGGCTGACCCGCCGCGCCCCCCTGTCGGCCTATTGCTCCGACAGCTTGATATCCGGCGTGTATTCCTTGCCCGGAACGTCCTTCACCACCGCCTGGCCGCACTGCATGATCTTCGCCTCGGCATTGTAGGCATAGCTGGGCGAGCCGTGCAGCTCCCAGCCCTTGTTCAGCGCCAGCGTCACCTTGTGGCAGAAGGAGGCGTCGTCGGGGGCGGTGAGGAAGCGGTAGACTTTCATGCGTTCTTCTTTCTCTCGTTGATCAGGTCGGCCCGGGCGATGACGCGCTGGGCCTGCTCGGCGTGGAGTTTTTCGACCATGCGGCCGGCAATGCTGACAACAGCCTTGCCGACGTTTTCGGGTGCCGCGAAAGCGGCAACGATGGCAAGCGCCTCGGCGGCTTCGGCTTCCGCCACGCCGTAGGCCTCGTTGGCCGGGTCGATCTGCGTCGGATGGATCAGCATCTTGCCATCGAAACCCATCTGGCGGCCCTGGCGGCACTCGGCCTCGTAACCGTCCGCATCGGCAAAATCGTTGAAGACGGCGTCGATGACGTCCAGCCCCGAAGCCCGCGCCGCAACGACCACCTGCAGCAGCAGGGGCACGAGGAAGGGGCGGCCCGCAATATCGGCGATGCCGGTTTCCTTGCGCAGGTCGTTGAGACCGACGACGAAGCAATCGAGCCGGCCGCCCTTGGTGCGGCCCACCTCGGCGATGGCCGAAAGGTTCAGAAGGCCGGCCGCCGTCTCGATCATCGCCCAGAGGCGCGGCCCGCCATCGGCTCCTGCCTCGGAGAACCAGTCGGCGACGGTGAGCACGTCCTGCGGCTCCGACACCTTGGGCAGCAGCACCGCATCCGGCATGCAGGTTAGCGCCGTTTCAAGGTCGAGCACGCCGTCCGGCCCGTCGAGCGGATTGATACGAATGATGTGCTCGCGGCCGGACGAGCGGTCGAGCGCCTTGAAATGCTCGATCAGCGCCGCCCGCGCCTCCGCCTTCTTCTCCGGCAGGACGGAGTCCTCGAGATCGAAGATGATCGCGTCGCAATCGAGCGTGGCCGACTTGGCGAGTGCCCGGGCATTGACGGCGGGAACGGTCAGCACCGAGCGGCGCAGGCGAAGCGGATGGTGGTGGGGCGTCCTGTTCATTACCCCTTTGTGCCGCGCTTTGCCGCAGGCCGCAAGCGCTGCCAAATTCGGCCTTGCAATGAACAAGATCGCCCCCCACATTGCTTGTCAGAGAAAGGGCAAATCAAAATGCAGCGCATCCGCTCCATCGTCTTCACCGTCCTCAGCCTAATGATTGCAGGCGCGACCGTCGTGTTCGCCGCCTCCGTGGGCCTCGCCGTCGCCGGCATCGTCGCCGTGCTGATGCTCGGGTCCATGCTTGCCGCCAAGCTCCAGCCCGCCCCGGTGCGTGTACGCGCCCGCGCCGAGCGCAGGGCGCCCGGCCAGCGCGAGCCGCGCATCTGGAACGACGGCCGCGGCACGATCATCGACCTCTGAGGTCGAACCTTTCCGAAGAAGGGACATCCGGGCGCACCGCCGCGCCCGGCATTTGCGTTTGCGGCCCGGCTTTTTAAGAAGATTCTCCTTCAAATCCCGGGAAAACTGCTCTAAACGCTTGCCTTAACCGACATCACCGCATTCGAGGGTTTTCGCATGGACAAGTTCGTCAAGCTGACCGGCGTCGCCGCGCCGCTTCCCGTCGTCAATATCGACACGGACATGATCATTCCGAAGGATTACCTCAAGACGATCAAGCGCACCGGCCTCGGCAAGGGCCTCTTCGCCGAAGCGCGCTACAACGAGGACGGCAGCGTCAACGAGAGCTTCGTGCTGAACAAGCCGGCCTATCAGAACGCCACGATCCTCGTCGCCGGCGACAATTTCGGCTGCGGCTCCTCCCGCGAGCATGCCCCGTGGGCCCTGCTCGACTTCGGCATCCGCTGCGTCATCTCCACCAGCTTCGCCGACATCTTCTACAACAACTGTTTCAAGAACGGCATCCTGCCGATCGTCGTCAGCCAGGAAGACCTGGACAAGCTGATGGACGACGCCAGCCGCGGTTCCAACGCCATCCTGACGGTGGACCTCGAAGCCCAGGAAATCACCGGCCCTGACGGCGGCCGCATCGGCTTCGAGATCGACGCCTTCCGCCGCCACTGCCTGCTGAACGGCCTCGACGATATCGGCCTGACGCTGGAAAAGGCGACCTCCATCGACACGTTCGAGAAGCAGGCCGCGTCCTCGCGTCCCTGGGCGTAAGACCATGCGCCGGCTGATTTCATCCGGCTCCCCATTCGAAGCGACGGCGGGCTATTCGCGCGCCGTCGTGCAGGGCGACTGGTGCTTCGTTTCCGGCACGACCGGCTACGACTACGCCACCATGACCATGCCCGAAGGCGTCGAGGACCAGACGCGCAACTGCCTTGCCACCATCGGCAAGGCGCTCGAGGACGCCGGCTTCTCCTTCGCCGATGTGGTGCGCTGCCACTATTACGTGACCGAAGCCGCCTTCGCCGACCGTGTCTTCCCGATCCTCGGCGAGACCTTCGGCGCGATCCGCCCCGCCGCCACCATGGTGGTCTGCGATCTGATCCGGCGGGAAATGCTGATCGAGATCGAAGTCACGGCCTTGCGCCGAAGCTGAATCCCGCGCGCAAAATTCTTTCCTTTCGGCGATTTTCCTTGAACGGAAGTTGCGCTAAGAAGCGCGCGACCATTCCGTGACATCAAGGAAAATCCCATGACAGCGCGTAACCTCCTCCTCCTGCCCGGCGACGGCATCGGCCCGGAAGCCATGGCGGAAGTCCGCAAGATCATCGCCTACATGAACGCCGAACTCGGCGCGGGCTTCACGACCGACGAAGGCCTCGTCGGCGGCTCGGCCTATGACGCCCATGGCGTGGCGATCTCGGAAGGTGACATGGAGAAGGCGCTGGCGGCCGACGCCGTGCTCTTCGGCGCCGTCGGCGGCCCGAAGTGGGATGCTGTTCCCTACGAAGTGCGCCCGGAAGCCGGCCTGCTGCGCCTGCGCAAGGACCTCAAGCTCTTCGCCAACCTGCGTCCGGCCATCTGCTATCCCGCGCTCGCCAATGCCTCCTCGCTGAAGCCTGAACTGGTCGAGGGCCTCGACATCCTCATCGTGCGCGAGCTGACGGGCGGCGTCTATTTCGGCGAGCCGAAGGAAATCATCGACCTTGGCAACGGCCAGAAGCGCGGCATCGATACGCAGGTCTACGACACCTACGAGATCGAGCGCATCGCTGGCGTCGCCTTCGAGCTGGCCCGCACGCGTGGCAACCGCGTCTGCTCCATGGAAAAGCGCAACGTCATGAAATCCGGGGTCCTGTGGAACCAGGTCGTGACGGAAACCCACAAGCGCAGCTATTCCGACGTCCAGCTCGAGCACATGCTGGCCGATGCCGGCGGCATGCAGCTCGTGCGCGCCCCCAAGCAGTTCGACGTCATCGTGACGGACAACCTCTTCGGCGACATGCTCTCCGACGTCGCCGCCATGCTGACCGGCTCGCTCGGTATGCTGCCGTCCGCCTCGCTCGGCGCGCCGGATGCCAAGGGCCAGCGCAAGGCGCTCTACGAGCCCGTCCACGGCTCGGCCCCGGACATTGCCGGCAAGGGCATCGCCAACCCGATCGCCATGATCGCCTCCTTCGCCATGTGCCTGCGCTACTCGTTCAACATGGTCAAGGAAGCCGACAACCTTGAAAAGGCGATCGCCGACGTGCTCGACAGTGGCATCCGCACTGGCGACATCATGTCGGAAGGCAGCCGCAAGGTCGGCACCACGGAAATGGGTGACGCCATCCTTGCCGCCTTCAAGGCGCTCTCGGCCTGAGCCGGCTCGATCACTGAAAAGGCTCCCGGCGCGATGGCTCCGGGAGCCTTTTTCGTTTCCCGCCCTTGAAAAGCCGCCCGCCGCCAGCACATGGAGGCAACGCCGCCGTCAAGGAAAGACCATGAACCGATCACTCGCGACCGCCTCGCTTTGGATCCTCGTCGCTACCGCCGTCCTCGTCGCGGCCCTCATCCCTTTCGATCCCATGCTCTCCGAGCGCGCCCAGGGCCTTCCCGGTGCCGTCGTGGCGTTCAGCGGGCGCATTACCGATTTCGGCACGTTCCGCTGGATGCTCTACGGCTCCGGTCTTGCCGCCATCCTCGCCTATGGGATCGCCCGGGTGAGCCGCCGCGAGACGGTGGCGGGAAAGGCGGGAGCCAGCGGACGGCTGATGCTCTATTTCTTCCTGACCATCGGCACGACGAGCGTCCTCGTCCATGTCCTCAAGCTGCTCGTCGGCCGCGCCCGCCCGGAGCTGTTTGCCGAACTCGGCGCTTACAGCCTGACGCCGTTCGCCTATGACGATCTCTATTCCAGCTTTCCCTCGGGCCATTCGGCGGCGGTCGGTGCGTTCTTCGGCGCGTTTGCCATGCTCGTGCCGCGCCTGCGACCTCTCTTCCTGCTGGGCGCGCTGACCATCGGCGTCTCGCGCGTCATTCTTGGCGCGCATTATCCGAGCGATGTCGCCGCCGGTCTGCTGCTCGGCCTGTGGACGGCCATCGCCGTCGCCTACGCCTTCGCGCGCAAGGACTGGCTTTTCCGTCTCGACGAACGTGGCTGGCCGCTGCCGAAATCGCTTCTGGCAAAACCCCAATGAAAAGCCGGCCCGTGTCGCCACGGGCCGGCTCGCCATGAAAGATCGGAAGGGGGGTGATCAATCCATGGCGTGGATGTCGCGGTCCTTCGTTTCCGGCAGGAAGAGAATGCCGATGACGAGGGTGAGGCCCGCGAAGGCGATCGGATACCAGAGGCCGAAGTAGATATCGCCCCAGGCCGTGTTCATCGCGAGAGCCGCTGCCGGCAGCAGGCCGCCGAACCAGCCGTTGCCGATATGGTAGGGCAGCGACATGCCGGTGTAGCGGATGCGGGTCGGGAACAGCTCCACCAGAAGGGCGGCGATCGGGCCGTAGACCATCGTGACATAGATCACGAGTACGGTCAGGACGGCGATGATCTTGACCCAGTTCACGTTGGCGGGGTCGGCGACCATGGTGAAGGCACCGGCGGCCGGGATCGTGTAGACGGCCATGTCGGCGGCGCTGCCGACTTCCTCGGCCGTCAGCAGCTTGCCGGAGACGAGGTCGGCTGCCGTCACGGTCGTTTTCTCGCCGGCGCGGATGGCGGCGGCATCGAGCTTCAGTTCCGGGTTGGCGGCAACGAAGGCGTCGAGCTTGCTGTCCGGAACCTTGGCGGCACCGCGGACCAGCGGATAGCCGCTGTCGTGAAGCGCAATGTTGATGCCCTTCTTCAAAGCCGCATCGAGTGCCTTCGCCTGATCCGCCGAGGCAATGGCGTCGTAGCTCGTAATGGTCTCGTCGCCGATCTTGACCGTCGCCGCCGTGCCGGGAGCCGCCGTGGTGACGACATCGTAGGGCACGGAGCTGCGGGTCAGGAAGTCGGTCGCGATATCGCACGAGGTGGTGAACTTCGCCGTGCCCGTCGGATTGAACTGGAACTTGCAGTCGCCCGGAGCGACTGTCACGGTCGCGCGGGATGTCTGCTGTGCCAGTGCCAGCGCCGGATTGCCGGCCCAGGTCAGCGCCTTGAACAGCGGGAAGTAGGTGAGTATGGCGAGCAGCAGGCCGGCCATGATGATCGGCTTGCGGCCGATCTTGTCGGACAGCCAGCCGAAGAAGACGAAGAAGCCGGTGCCCAGGATCAGAGAGGCGGCGACCATCAGGTTCGCAGACTGGCTGTCGACCTTCAGCACGCCCGTCAGGAAGAACAGCGCGTAGAACTGGCCGGAATACCAGACGACGGCCTGGCCGACGACGGCGCCGAACAGCGCGAGCAGCGCGATCTTGGCGTTGCGCCACTGGCCGAAGGCTTCTGTCAGCGGGGCCTTGGAACCCTTGCCCTCTTCCTTCATTTTCGCGAAGGCGGGGGATTCATGCATCTTCATGCGGATCCAGACGGAGACGCCGAGAAGCACGACCGAGACGAGGAAGGGAATGCGCCAGCCCCATTCCGCGAAAGCTTCCTTGCCGACGATGAACTGCACCACGAGAATGACCACGAGCGACAGGAACAGGCCAAGCGTAGCCGTCGTCTGGATCCAGGAGGTGAAGTAGCCGCGCTTTCCATCCGGCGCGTGCTCGGCGACATAGGTTGCCGCACCGCCATATTCACCGCCCAGCGCAAGGCCCTGCAGCATGCGCAGTGCGATCAGGATGATCGGAGCTGCGATACCGATGGTGGCCGCACCCGGCAGCAGGCCGACGACGAAGGTCGAGAAGCCCATGATCAGGATAGTGACGAGGAAGGTGTATTTGCGGCCGACGAGGTCGCCGAGGCGGCCGAAGACCAGCGCGCCGAACGGGCGCACCAGGAAGCCGGCGGCAAACGCGAGCAGCGCAAAGATATTGCGCGTCGTTTCCGGATACTGGCTGAAGAAGGTGGCGCCGATATAGATCGCCAGCGAACCGTAAAGATAGAAATCGTACCACTCGAAGACGGTGCCGAGCGATGAGGCGAAAATCACCTTCTTCTGCTCGCCCGTCATGGGCGCCGACTTGGCTTTGCCCACGGTCGAAACATTGGCCATTTGTTTGTCCTCCACAAAAACGGCGTATCGGGGCAGCCCATATGCGGTCCGGAGTTTCTCCCTAAAACGCCGGACAGGGTGCGCCTGATGGAAGGATGGCAGAAAACCTTCTGTGACATCAGCGCTGCTTTGGGCTTATGACTTTGGGTTTACGACTTAAGTCGCGGACGGTCCGTAATTGCGCGATGCGGCACGCAAGGCTTGACTCTTCGGCAGATGAGCGTATTCACGACGCACGCAAAGGAACCGCCATGTACCGCTTTGGACAGTCCATCGCCCGCATGATCGCTCCGGCCTTCAACGCCGGACGGGTCCGCTATTGCGTATCGATTTCCAAAACAACGGCCAAAACGACGACGAAAACCGTCTGACGTCTCTGGCCCACCGCTCTCTCCCCGGTATGGCCGGGGACCGAAACCCGCGTCATGGCCGGCGGGTTTCCCCTCCTGACCCGCGGAGAGACAGAGAAAGAGAGCTTTAGTCATGGGTTTCAAGATCGCAGTCGCCGGCGCGACCGGTAATGTCGGCCGCGAAATGCTGAACATCCTCGTTGAACGCGGCTTCCCGGCCGACGAAGTCGTCGCGCTGGCATCCAGCCGTTCGCAGGGCGTTGAAGTCTCCTTCGGCGACAAGACGCTGAAGGTGCAGAACCTCGAGAACTACGATTTCTCCGACACCGACATCTGCCTGATGTCGGCCGGCGGCACCGTCTCGCAGAAATATTCGCCGAAGATCGGCGCGCAGGGCTGCGTCGTCATCGACAATTCCTCGGCCTGGCGCTACGACGCCGACGTGCCGCTGATCGTGCCGGAAGTGAACCCGGACGCCATCGCGGGGTTCACCCGCAAGAACATCATCGCCAACCCGAATTGCTCGACCGCCCAGCTCGTCGTCGCGCTGAAGCCGCTGCATGACCGCGCCACCATCAAGCGCGTGGTCGTCTCGACCTACCAGTCCGTTTCCGGCGCCGGCAAGGACGGCATGGACGAGCTCTTCAACCAGACCCGCGCCGTCTTCGTCGCCGATCCGGTCGAATCGAAGAAGTTCACCAAGCGCATCGCCTTCAACGTCATCCCGCACATCGACAGCTTCATGGAAGACGGCTACACGAAGGAAGAGTGGAAGGTTCTCGCCGAGACCAAGAAGATGCTCGACCCGAAGATCAAGGTGACCTGCACGGCCGTGCGCGTCCCGGTCTTCATCGGCCATTCCGAATCGGTCAACATCGAGTTCGAGAAGGAAATCACCGCCGACGAGGCGCGCGATATCCTGCGCGAGGCGCCCGGTTGCCAGGTCATCGACAAGCACGAGAACGGCGGCTACATCACTCCGTACGAATCGGCCGGTGAAGACGCCACCTACATCTCGCGCATCCGCGAGGACGCGACGGTCGAGAACGGCCTCAACATGTGGGTCGTTTCCGATAACCTTCGCAAGGGCGCGGCCCTCAACGCCATCCAGATCGCCGAGCTGCTCGTGGCGCGCGGCCTGATCAAGGCGAAGAAGCAGGCTGCCTGACGATACGGCGACGGACGGAGCGCTTTTCGATAAAAGTGGCAACGTTCCGTTAACCGACTTTAAATAAAAGTCCCGGTTGTTCCGTCCAAGAACAATCGGGACTTCGCTTTGAACCGGAAGGGTTCACGGCGTGGTGCGGTGACAGGAACCGGGGAGCATGGCATGCTCCCGCAGCGGAATTTGACGAGAGATCACGGGGTTTTTCATGGGCATGACAAAGAGCGTGGCCAAGGTGCTGGCCGCAATGATCGCCACGGCAGCGGTGCCGGCGGCGGCAAACGCCGCCAGTTGCGGCAATGATGCAGGCGGTTTTCCGGCCTGGGTGGAAGCATTCAAGGGCGAGGCGGCCAGCCGCGGCATCAGCCGCGCGACGCTGGACAAGGCCTTTGCCAATGTCAGCTATGCGAAGGCCACGATCCGCGCCGACCGCGGCCAGAAGAGCTTCAAGCTCTCGCTCGACCAGTTCATGCAGAAGCGCGGCGGCCAGGCGATCATCAATCGCGGCCGCAGCCTGAAGAAGCAGAACGCCGCTCTCTTCGACCGCATCGAAGCGCGCTACGGCGTTCCCGCTGGTCCGCTTCTGGCGATCTGGGGCATGGAAACCGGCTTCGGCGGTTTCCTCGGCAAGGAGCACACGCTCTCGGCCGTTGCGACGCTGGCCTATGACTGCCGCCGCCCGGAATACTTCACCAACCAGCTCTACGCCGCCCTGCAGCTCGTGCAGAACGGCACGCTCAGCACGACGGCGCGCGGCGCTGCCCATGGCGAAATCGGCCAGACGCAGTTCCTGCCGGCCAACGTGCTGAAATATGGCGTCGACGGCGACGGAAACGGCCGCATCGACCTCGTCGGCTCGAAGGCCGATGCGCTCGCCTCCACGGCGAATTTCCTGCGCGGCCATGGCTGGAGGGCCGGTGCCGGCTACCAGCCGGGCGAGCCGAATTTCGCCGCCCTGCAGGGCTGGAACGCCGCCAGCGTCTACCAGCGCGCCATCGCCATCATCGGCGCGGCGATCGACGGCAACTGATCGCCGCGCCGATCCACCGCCTTCTGAGGCTTTCACTCTTTTCAGCGCCCGGCCAAGTGCCGGGCGTTTTGCTTGCAGGACACAAAAAACCCGGCTGTTCGCACAGCCGGGTTTTGATCTTTTGCGGTGAGGCGACGCTTAGAAGCGGTCGTCTTCGTCCTCGTCCGGGGTGGACGACTTCAGCGACTTGAGCTTGGCGAAGACGGCATCGGCGTCGATTTCCTTCTCCTCTTCGCGGTCGGTGCTGTAGGGCAGCTTTTCCGTTTCCTGTGCCGATTCCAGCGTCGCGCCTAGTTCGGCGGCGGTCGGCAGCGGGCGGCCCTTCGAGGCGCGTTCGACTTCGAGGTCGAGGTCGATCTGCGAGCAGAGGCCGAGCGTGACCGGGTCCATCGGCGTCAGGTTGGCCGAGTTCCAGTGGGTGCGTTCGCGGATCTGCTCGATCGTCGACTTGGTGGTGCCGACGAGACGCGAGATCTGCGCATCCTTGAGTTCGGGATGGTTGCGCACGAGCCAGAGAATGGCGTTCGGGCGGTCCTGGCGCTTGGAGACCGGCGTGTAGCGCGGGCCCTTGCGCTTGGATTCCGGCACGCGGACCTTCGGCTCGGAAAGCTTGAGCTTGTGGTTCGGGTTGGATTCGGCGCGGGCGATTTCCTCACGCGAAAGCTGGCCGGTCGAGATCGGGTCGAGGCCCTTGATGCCCTGGGCCGATTCGCCGTCGGCGATGGCCTTCACCTCGAGCGGGTGCAGTTTGCAAAACGTGGCGATCTGGTCGAACGACAGCGCCGTGTTGTCGACCAGCCAGACCGCAGTCGCCTTTGGCATGAGCAGCTGTTGAGCCATGGATATAATCCTTCTGTCCGTCCGCGCCGGTGTCGCGGGCCGTGGGGTAACCACTATATTTCCGGGAATTGCGCCCTCTATAGCGCCACTGCCGCAGAAATGCAATTCTTCAAGCGCAAATGACCTTTTGTCTAATTGCCCGAATGCCTTGACCTGTTATGTATGGGCAAGGAGCCGCGGGGACGGAGGAGACCGGACCCCGTGAATTGCAGTCTAGGGAGGAATCCATGTCCGCAAAGACCTACCCGGTCCTGAAATCCGCAAAAAGCCGCACGCTGATCGACAACGAGACCTATCAGAAATGGTATCGCGAGAGCGTCGAGAACCCGGAGCGCTTCTGGGACAAGCATGGCATGCGGATCGACTGGTTCAAACCCTACACCAAGGTGAAGAACACGTCCTTCACCGGCAAGGTGCCGATCAAGTGGTTCGAGGACGGCATCACCAATGTCTCCTACAATTGCATCGACCGCCATCTGAAGACGCATGGCGATCAGGTCGCCATCATCTGGGAAGGCGACAATCCCTATATCGACAAGAAGATCACCTATAACGAGCTTTACGAGCACGTCTGCCGCATGGCGAACGTGATGAAGAAGCACGGCGTGAAGAAGGGCGATCGCGTCACCATCTACATGCCGATGATCCCGGAAGCGGCCTATGCGATGCTCGCCTGCTCGCGCATCGGCGCCGTGCATTCCGTCGTCTTCGGCGGCTTCTCGCCGGATGCGCTGGCCGGCCGCATCGTCGACTGCGAATCGACCTTCGTCATCACCTGCGACGAGGGCGTGCGCGGCGGCAAGCCGATCCCGCTGAAGGAAAACACCGACACCGCCATCGACATCGCCGCCAAGAACCATGTCATCGTCAACAAGGTTCTCGTCGTGCGCCGCACCGGCGGCAAGATCGGCTGGGCGCCGGGCCGAGACCTCTGGCATCATCAGGAAGTGCTGACCGTGCCGCGCGATTGTCCGCCGGCGAAGATGAAGGCGGAAGACCCGCTCTTCATCCTCTATACGTCCGGCTCGACCGGCAAGCCGAAGGGCGTTCTGCACACCACCGCCGGCTACCTCGTCTATGCCTCGATGACGCACAAATACGTCTTCGACTACCAGGACGGCGATATCTACTGGTGCACGGCCGATGTCGGCTGGGTCACGGGCCACTCCTATATCGTCTATGGCCCGCTCGCCAACCGCGCGACCACGGTGATGTTCGAGGGCATCCCGAACTTCCCGGATGCCGGCCGCTTCTGGGAAGTGGTCGACAAGCACAAGGTCAACATCTTCTACACGGCCCCGACCGCCATCCGCGCGCTGATGGGCGCCGGCGACGACTTCGTGAAGCGCTCGGAGCGCTCCTCGCTGCGCCTGCTCGGCTCCGTCGGCGAGCCGATCAACCCGGAAGCCTGGGAATGGTACTACCATGTGGTCGGCGAGGATCGCTGCCCGATCGTCGATACCTGGTGGCAGACGGAGACCGGCGGCATCCTGATCACCCCGCTGCCCGGCGCGACGAACCTCAAGCCCGGTTCCGCCACGCGGCCCTTCTTCGGCATCAAGCCCGAGCTGGTCGACAACGAGGGCAAGGTTCTGGAAGGCGCGGCCGACGGCAATCTCTGCATCGTCGACAGCTGGCCGGGACAGATGCGCACGGTCTATGGCGATCACAAGCGTTTCGTCGAAACCTACTTCTCCACCTACAAGGGCAAGTATTTCACCGGCGACGGCTGCCGCCGCGACGAGGACGGCTATTACTGGATCACCGGCCGCGTGGACGACGTGCTCAACATTTCCGGCCACCGCCTCGGCACGGCTGAAATCGAATCGGCGCTCGTCTCGCACCATCTCGTCTCGGAAGCCGCCGTCGTCGGTTATCCGCACAGCCTCAAGGGCCAGGGCATCTATTGCTACGTCTCGCTGATGGCCGGCGAGGAGGGCACGGATGCGCTGCGCCAGGACCTCGTCAAGCACGTGCGCAAGGAAATCGGCCCCATCGCGACGCCGGACAAGATCCAGTTCTCCCCCGGCCTGCCGAAGACCCGCTCGGGCAAGATCATGCGCCGCATCCTGCGCAAGATCGCCGAAGACGATTTCGGCTCGCTCGGCGACACTTCGACGCTCGCCGATCCCGCGGTCGTCGACGACCTGATCGCCAACCGGCAGAACAAGTCGGCCGGCTGACCGGCGCTCGTGAGAAACGAGAAACGGCGGCCAATGGCCGCCGTTTCTGTCTGGGAGAACGGGGCCGATCCTCGCCTCAGGCCGCCAGCCCCTTTTTCTCCAGCATCGCCTCGGGGCTGGGCAGCTTGCCGCGGAAGGCCTTGTAGGCGTCCTCCGGGTCCACCGAACCGCCGACCGAGTAGATATAGGTCTTCAGCCGCTCCGCCATGGCGGGGTTGAAGGCGTCGCCCGTTTCGGTGAAGGCGGCAAAGGCATCGGCGTCGAGTACTTCCGACCACATGTAGGAATAGTAGCCGGCCGAATAGCCGTCCCCCGAGAAGACATGCTGGAAATGCGGCGTCGCATGGCGCATGACGATGGATTTCGGCAAGCCGATCTTCTCCAGCACCTCGCCCTGCACCGCCATCGGATCCTCCACCGGACCGCGCGTATGGAACGCCATGTCGACGAGCGCGGAGGAGGTGAATTCCACCGTGGCGAAGCCGGAATTGAAGGTGCGGGCGGCCAGAACCTTGTCGAGCAGCGCCTGCGGCATCGCCTCGCCGGTCTGGTAATGCACCGCATAGCGCGTCAGGATTTCCGGCACGGTCAGCCAGTGTTCGTAAAGCTGCGAGGGCAGCTCCACGAAGTCGCGCGAAACGCCGGTGCCTGAGACGGACGGATAGGTGACGTCCGAGAGCATGCCATGCAGCGCATGGCCGAACTCATGGAACAGCGTGCGGGCATCGTCGAGCGACAGCAAGGCCGGCTTGCCTTCCGCCGGCTTTGCGAAATTGCAGACATTGTAGATGATCGGCAGTTCGCCGACCGCGCCGTTCGGCAGCGGCAGGCGATGCTGGCTCTGGTAGGAGCTCATCCATGCGCCGGAACGCTTCGAGGCGCGGGCGAAGTAGTCGCCGAGGAACATGGCGACCAGCCTGTCCTCGCGGTCGCGGATCTCGAAGACCCGCACATCGGGATGATAGACCGGCACACCCTTCTTCTCGATGGCGCGGATGCCAAAGAGCCGCTCGGCAACGTCGAAGCAGGCCTCGATGACCTTTTCGAGCTGGAGATAGGGCTTCAGCTCCGCCTCGGAGAAATTGAATTTTTTCGCACGCAGCTTTTCCGCGTAGTAACGCCAGTCCCAGGGCATGACTTCGTGGTTGCGTCCCTCTTCCGCGATGAGCGCGGCAAGATCCGCTTCCTCCTCGCGCGCCCGCGCCACGGCCTTTTCCCAGACCTGCATCAGAAGCTCGTTCACGGCTTGCGGTGTCTTGGCCATGGTATTGTCGAGCTTCAGCGCGGCAAAATTTTCATAGCCGAGCAGGCCGGCCTTTTCCGCCCTGAGCGCCAGCGTGTCCCTGACGATGCCGCGATTGTCCGTCTCGCCGGCATTCTCGCCGCGCGCCACCCAGGCGCGGAAGGCCTGCTCGCGCAGGTCGCGGCGGGCGGAGAAGGTCAGGAACGGCTCGATGATCGAGCGCGACAGGGTGACGGCATAGCGGCCATCCTCGCCGCGTTCCCGCGCCGCCGCCGCCATGGCGTCCGTCAGGAAGTCCGGCAGGCCCTCGAGCGCTTCGCCCGCGTCGAGGAAAAGCACCCAGTTCTTCTCGTCGGCCAGCACGTTCTGGCCGAATTTCGCACCGAGCCCGGCCAGCGTCTCGTTGATGGCCGAAAGCCGGTCCTGCTCGGGCTTTTCAAGCTTGGCGCCCGATTTCACGAACCCCTTCCAGTGCCGTTCCAGCACGCGCACCTGCTCCAGCGAGAGATTGAGCCCGGCGCGGCTTTCCCACAATGCATCGATGCGCTTGAAGAGCGCGGCATTGGTGCCGATCTTCGAATAGTGCCGCGACATTTTGGGCGCGATGTCGCGTTCCAGAGCCTGGATCGTGTCGTTGGTATTGGCGCCGGCGCGGCTCCAGAACAGCGCGGAGACGCGCGACAGCGCATCGCCAGCGATCTCCAGCGCAACGACGGTGTTCTCGAAGGTCGCCGGTTCCGGGTTGTTGGCGATCGCGTCGATCTCGGCCTCGTGGTCCGCCAGCGCCGCATCGAAGCCCGACGCAAAGGCTTCGTCCTTCACGAGGTCGAAACGCGGCAGGCCACCCGGAGCGCTCCATTCGACAAGGGCGGGATCGATGCGCGTTTCGGTCATGGGTCATCCTTTCTGGCAAATCACTGTCCGGCGAATATAGGAACGGACATGCCCTTTGGGAACAGCAGGCCATCGGCCGCGTTGAGGGGCTGTGGCACCCCGCCTCTTGACGCGGAAGGCAAGTTTGGTAGAAACTGGCCTCATCCGCGGCCTTTGACATCGGGTCGCCGCGGTGAACCTGGTGCCGGGCCCCTCTGGCGAGAGTTTTTACGGCGCTCTCGTGATGTCGGTACCGCCAGCAATTAGCCGGCGGATTCATACGCACATGAACATCCTGACCATGCCTTACCCGCATGCCCGTCGCGGTATGCGCAATTTCACTTCCCGTACCTTCTGCATGGAGGCGCTGTCATGATCGGCAACGGCGAAGGCAAGACCACCCTTTCCTATCTCAAATGGGCACTCATCTCGACCGTCATCGGCCTCGCGCTCGGCGCGTGGCTGGGCTGGCAGACGACCGGAACGCTTTCCGGCATGGCGACCGTCTTCTTCATCTGTGCCGTTCTCGCGGTGCTGGAGATTTCGCTCTCCTTCGACAATGCCATCGTGAATGCCAACAAGCTCAAGGACATGACGCCGGTCTGGCAACACCGGTTCCTGACCTGGGGCATCCTCATCGCCGTCTTCGGCATGCGCATCGTCTTCCCGCTGCTGATCGTCGTCATCGCCGCCGGTATTGGCCCGATCGACGCGCTCATCCTCGCCGCGCGCGAACCCGCGGAATATGCCCGCATCATGAATGACGCGCACCTGCCCATCGCGGCCTTCGGCGGCACCTTCCTGATGATGGTCGGCCTTACCTACTTCTTCAACCATGAGAAGGACGTGCACTGGCTCGGCTTCATCGAGAAGCACATGGCGCGCTCGGCGACTGTCAAGGGCATCGAGATCGCCTTCGTTCTGGCGCTCATCCTCGTCTTCTCGAACCTGCTCGAGGGCGAGGCGGCCAATACCTTCGTGCATGCCGCGGTTTACGGTCTCCTCACCTTCCTTGCCGTGGAGGTCGTCGGCGGTCTGCTCGATGCCTCGCAGAAGGCGATGTCGGAAGCGGCCAAGGGCGGCCTCGGCGCCTTCATCTACCTTGAAGTGCTCGATGCCAGCTTCTCCTTCGACGGCGTGATCGGCGCCTTCGCGCTGACGCAGAACCTCTTCGTCATCGCCATCGGCCTCGGCATCGGCGCCATGTATGTGCGCTCGATGACCATCATGCTGGTGGAGAAGGGCACGCTTGCCGAATACCGCTACCTGGAGCACGGCGCGTTCTACGCGATCCTGATCCTCTCGGTGGTCATGTACTGCCAGACGCTGGTGCATATTCCCGAGGTCATCACCGGCCTTGGCGGCGCGACGCTGATCGGCATCTCGCTGTGGTCCTCGATCCGCTACAACAGGCGCGAGCAGGCGCTGGACCATTCCGGCGCGCATGGCACGGACCGCGTGGCGGCCCAGCTCGGCGAGAACAACGCCTAAACGATCCCAGCGGCCGGCCCTTCACATTCCATGCCCGGGTCTGTTCCCGGCAGCGACCTTCAGGCGATGAACCGCTCCGGCCGGTACGGCCCGATATTGATCACCGTGCGTTCGCCCAGCATCTTTTCCGCCAGCACGCGGCCGGTAATGGGACCGAGGGTCATGCCGTGGTGGGCGTGGCCGAAGGCGAACCAGAGGCCGGCATGGCGCGGGGCCTTGCCAATGATCGGCATCATGTCCGGTGTGCAGGGGCGGGCGCCCATCCACGGTTCTTCGTCGCGCCGTTCGGCGAGCGGGAAGAACTCGCGGGCGACCTTTTCGGCGCGGCGAAGCTGGACCGGGGTTTTGCGCGTGTCGCGCCTGGCGAATTCCGCGCCGGTGGTAAGCCGGATGCCGCGCAGCATGGGGGCGAGGAAATAGCCGCGCTCGGCGTCGAGCACCCAGTTGTTGAGCGTCGCGCCCTCTTCCGCACCGTAATGCATATGATAGCCGCGCTTGACGGCGAGCGGGAAGCGATAGCCGAGCTTGCGCGTCACCGTATCGGCCCAGGGGCCGAGCGCGACGACGACGTCCCGGGCCTCCAGCGGACCTTCCGGCGTCGCGATGCGCCAGCCTTCGCCTTCCAGCACATGTTCGATGGTCGCCGCGTCGCCGGATTTCAGCTCGCCGCCGAGGGACTGGAAATAGGCAAGATAGCGCTTGAGGAGGCTCTGGGGATCGCGGATCGACCACGGATCGGTCCAGCGCAGGCCGCCGGTCAGTTCCGCGCGGATATGCGGCTCGGCGGCGGCCACTTCCGCCGTCGTCAGCTTTTGGTGGTTGACGCCGAAATTGGCGGAGAGTTTTTCGGCCTCCGCATAGGCCTTGTCCCTCTCCTTCTCCGTGCGGAAAACCTTCATCCAGCCGTCCTTGCGGATGAGGTCGTCGGCGCCGGAGGCGGCGATGAGGTCGGCGTGTTCGCTGATCGAATGTTCGATGAGCGGGGCATAGAGATGAGCGATGCTCTGGTGCTGGCGAAAGCCGGAATGCCACCAGTAGCGGGCGAGGAAGGGAATGATGCTCGGGATCGCCGAGGGGTGGTAGTGCGCATCGATCGTGTTGTTCAGCGCATAGCGGAAGAGCGCGCCGAAATCGTGCGGGAAGCCGTAGGGGAAGACGCCCTCGCGCTGGATGAGGCCGGCATTGCCGTAGGAGGTTTCTTCGGCCGGGCCGCGGCGGTCGATCATCACGACTTTCTTGCCGCGCCGGGCCAGATGGATCGCCGCCGAAATGCCGACCACGCCCGCGCCGAGAACAATCACATCCGCCTTCATCTGCCATTCCCTCCATTGCGCGGCCTTCGGCCGGTGCGCTTATTGTCCTGCAAGTTTCAACAGATTCTCGATGGCCGAGCGCTCGAAGCCGCCGATGCCCTCGGAAATGTCGGCCTTGATCGCGGCGGCCACGGCATCCTCGTCGCGCTTGCGCAGCGCCTCGATGGCTTCCTGATGACGGTCGACGAAATAGAGCTGGGCGACATGCTCCATGGCGATGCCGAGGAAGGGGCCGAGCTGGAGCCAGATGCTCTCCACCATCGGCATGATCACCTGCTCGGGATTGGCGGTGTACAGGACCCGGTGGAATTCCTGGTTCAGGAGGAGGGCGGTGCCGTTGTCCTTGCGGGCGATGGCCTCGTCCTGCGCGCGATCGATCTCGGCAAGCTGGTCGATGCGCCGTTCGGTGATGTGCGGCACGGCGCGGCGGGCGGCGTGCTGCTCCAGCATGGAGCGCAGCGAGACGAGTTCGCTGAAGCGATCCGCCGTCATGCGCGGCACCATGATGCGGCGATTGTCGAGCACGCGCAGCGCGCCTTCCGAGGAGAGGCGGCGCAGCGCCTCGCGCACCGGCGTCGGGCTGCTCTCCATCGCCTCGGCGATGCCGCGGATGGTCAGCGATTCGCCGGGGCGGATCGAGCCGACCATGATGGCCTGGCGCAGGCGCCGGTGCGCATATTCATGCGTCGTCATGCCTTCCGGCCGGTCGAGCGGTTCCAGCGCCAAGTTGCCCAATCCATCCCTCCTGTGAAAGGCTGTCGGGTGCTACCCTATCCTTTGTGACAGGTTCTAGCAGCTTGACCCGTGACAAGAAAGTGTGCATATCTTGAAAATGTGATCACAAAAATAATTATGTGATACGGAAGGGGATTTGACGTGACCGACGATTCCAACTGGCTGATCAATGCCGATGGCGTGGAGAGCATCCAGGCCGTCGTCTGCGACCTGAACGGCATCCTGCGCGGCAAGCGCGTGCCGGTGGGGCAGGCGGAAAAGGTGCTGAAGGGCGGCATCCGCATGCCGCTGTCCATCGTCGGCGTCGATGTGTGGGGCGAGGATATCGTCGGCTCGAGCCACGTCTTCGCCTCGGGCGACATGGACGGCATCTGCGCGGCGACCGGCCGCGGGCCGCTGCCCGTCAGCTGGACGCTGAAGCCTTCCGCCGTCGTGCCGCTCTGGCTGTTCAAGGAGAACGGCGATCCGTTCCTTGCCGATCCGCGTCAGGCGCTCGCCAATATCGTGCGGCAGTATCATGAGCTGGGCCTTCGCCCGGTCGTCGCCTCGGAAATGGAATTCTACCTGATCGACGCCGAGCCGGATCATGCCGAGCCGCCGATCTCGCCCTATACCGGCAAGCGCCTCGATTCCGACGCCATCCTCTCCATCGACGAACTCGACGATTTCGGCCAGTTCTTCTCCGACGTCTATGCGGAATGCGAGCGGCAGAACGTGCCGGCGGATTCGGCCGTCGCGGAAAACGGCATCGGCCAGTTCGAAATCAACCTGATGCATTCCGACGATCCGTTGAAGGCGGCCGACGACGCGCTGTTCTTCAAGCGCATCGTCAAGGGCATCGCGCGCAAGCACGGCTTTGCCGCCACCTTCATGGCCAAGCCCTACGGCATGCGCTCGGGCAGCGGCATGCACATGCATTTCAGCGTGATCGACGAGGACGGCAACAATGTCTTCGACGACGGCACGGCGGAAGGCTCGGCCATCATGAAGCATGCCGTCGCAGGCCTGACGCGCGGCATGGCGGAATCGACCCTGCTCTTCGCCCCACATTACAATTCCTATCGCCGCCTGCGCCCGGACACCCATGCGCCGACGTCCATCTCCTGGGGCTACGAGAACCGCACGGCCGCCATCCGCATTCCGGGCGGCAACAACAAGGCGCGGCGCATCGAGCACCGCGTCGCCGGTGCGGACGCGAATCCCTATCTCGTCATGGCCGCCATTCTCGGCGCCGCGCTCGTCGGCATCCGCAACAAGTGGGAGCCGCCGGCGCCCGTCTCTGGCCGGGCCTATCTTTCGCAGTTGCCGCGCATTCCCAGCGAATGGGGCTCTGCCGTCACCGCCTTCGAGAACGGCTCGATCGTCTCGGAAATCTTCGATGCGGATCTCCGCTCGATGCTCATCGCCTGCAAGCGGCAGGAAATCGCCGGTTTCGCCGAACAGGTGACCGACTTCGAATTCAGCGCCTACCTGGAAATCGTCTGATGGCCAACAACCAGTCCTATGCCGGCAACGGTGAATATCCCGACAGCTACTACGCTGCCTCCCGCAACATCATCCGCACGCCGAAGGTGCTGGAAGGCGCGGTCACGGCCGACGTCGCCGTGCTCGGCGCCGGTTATTCCGGCCTTTCCACCGCCATCCATCTTGCCGAAAAGGGCTACAAGGTCGTGATGGTGGAGGGCGCGGGCATCGGCTGGGGTGCGTCGGGCCGCAATGGCGGACAGGTCGTCAACGGCCTCAATGCCAGCCTCGACACGATCAAGCGCCGCTACGGCGATCAGGCCGGCGCTTTCGTCGGCTCTCTGGTGCAGGAAGGCGGCAAGATCATCCGCCGCCTCGTCTCGCAGTACGAGATCGACTGCGACCTGAAGAACGGCAACATCTACGCCGCCTATACGCCCGCCCATATGAAGGAGCTGGAGCACAAGAAGGCGCTGTGGAAGAGCTACGGCATGGACGACCACCAGATGCTGGACAAGGCGGCCATGCAGAAGCTGGTGAAGACCGACGCCTATATCGGCGGCATGCTGGATACGACCGGCGGCCACATGCACCCGCTCAACCTCACGCTCGGCGAGGCGAAGGCGCTGGAATCGCTCGGCGGCGTGATCTACGAACAGTCGCCCGTCATCCGCGTCGAGCACGAGGCGGAAAAGCCCGTCATTCATACGGCAAGGGGCAGCGTGACGGCCAATACCGCCGTGCTCTGCGGCAATGCCTATCTCGGCCATGTCGTGCCGAAGCTCGTTTCGCGCGTGATGCCGGTCTCGACGCAGATGGTCGCCACCGAGCCGCTGGGCGAGCGCGCCGATGCGCTGATCCCGAGCGACATGTGCGTGGAGGACGTGCGCTACATCCTCGACTATTTCCGTCTCTCGGCCGACAAGCGCATGATCTTCGGCGGCGGCACCGTCTATGGCGGCACCGATCCGGCCGACGTCAGGGCGAAAATCCGGCCGAACCTCGAAAAGGTCTTCCCGTCGCTCAAGGGCGTCAAGATCGATTATGCCTGGAGCGGCAATTTCGCGCTTTCCTTCTCGCGCGTGCCGCAGATGGGCAAGATCGGCAGGAACACCTATTTCGCCCATGGCTATAGCGGCCACGGCGTCACCGGCTCGCATCTCTTCGGCAAGATCCTCAGCGAGGCGATTCACGGCGACCTGTCGCGTTTCAGCCAGTTCGAGAAACTGCCCTGGATCCCCTTCCCGGGCGGGCGCATGTTCCGCGCGCAGTATTCCACCATCGGTTCCTGGTGGTATCAGTTCAAGGATGCCTTCGGTCTTTGAGGGCAAT
>APMI01008262.1_pt1 | contig 25867 bp, 19 predicted proteins | sample 667938 | NCBI WGS metagenome assembly APMI01 (sample SAMN01084076, study PRJNA167559) | wastewater metagenome | biome: Wastewater | place: Denmark: Ejby Moelle, Odense | collected 2011-11-28
ACGAGTGCCTGGTTGAGGCTCTCCATCTCTTCCGGCGTGCCAGTCACCCAGTGGATGGACGCGGGCTTACACAGCGCGGCGACCTCCTCAACCCAGGCGGCCAAACCCTTGTGTGTGGTGCTCATGACCTTCCCTTCTGCGCTCGCCTGGGGGGCGCTCGCTGCCGATTCGGTGTCGGGCGTCGGATGAGGGCGGGAAAAAGGACAGGTGTCGTCCCGGCAACCAGCCGAACGCCGCGGTCGTGACCACCGTATCCCGGTGGCGTGCGGGCGGCATACCGGCGTTTGGTCCCTTCCTGGTGAGTCCCCTCACAAGGTACAGGGGTGGCGGTGGGGTGGGGGTTGGGGTTGGTGGCGGAGCGGGTTGGCGGCATGGGTGGCGGCGCGTTCCGGGGGGTGGAGCCGATTTCCTCCGCAGTGGGTATGCCGGTAGGCTTGCCCCTCGGCGCACGGCCCTGGAGGTCTTCGCGGAGGTTCGCGGAGGGCAACGATGGGTGGTGCGGCGATGTGTCTGGCGCCCGTAGCTCAACGGATAGAGCATCTGACTACGGATCAGAAGGTTAGGGGTTCGAATCCCTTCGGGCGCGCTCTGTGTTGAGACAGACGGACAGGCCCCTGACCAGCGGAAACGCGGTTGGGGGCTTACTCGTTGGTAAGCCGCCGCGGCTCGCCTTCGCGGAGTGTTGGCCACATCCACGTGTATCCAGCACTCCGCAGACCTCGCCACTGTGCGCGACTCCCGCGACGGAGGACTCCGAAGGGGCATCGTCGGCGCGGTGGGCGGGGACTTCTGCACTGATGGGAGATATCGACTCTGTGGTGCTGTGAGGTGCCGCGGGAGAGGATGTGTCCCATTCCGAAGCCGTACCCCAAGGAGTTCCGACAGGACGTGGTCCGGGTTGCCCGGGCTCGTGAGGGCGGGACGACGTTGAAGGAGAACGTAACGCCAAGGATTTCAGGAACTTGGAGTCTTGTCTGACCAACTGGATGTCGATCGGTGTGCGCCATCGCCGAGCCACCGCCTGCCCAGCACCGGGGTAGGGGCTCTCGCCGCGAGCCGGGGGCGCCACGGAAACTCGCACGACGTTCTGCGGGCCTACGGCAGCAGGTCGAGGTACCTCTTGCGTGCCGGCATCGCGTGGATGACCACCTCATCACCGGGGCTGAGGATCAGAACGACCGTTTCGAGGAGTCGGGCTTGGGTGTCGAACCCCAGACGCAGCTCCCGAACGGGCGACTCGTCCTCGGTCAGCGGCTCGAGCCATAGCGGCCATTCGGCGGCCTGTTCCGCATCCTCCGCGGCAACGCCGTGCTTGAGCGCGCTCGGGTGAACCCTCACGCCGCGAAATGAGCCAGGGCGGCCCTGATGGCCTCGGACCGGCTCATCTCGTATTTGAGAGCGGCAGCGTCCAGAGCCTCCAGCTCTTCGGCCGTCAAGCGGACCGCCACCACCTGCATCGGCTCGGCCCCTCGTCCGGGACGGCCCCTCCCGCGGCGCTTCAACTCCTCGACGTCGTAGCCGGCCTCGGCCTCCTCCGCCCACTTCTGGATCTGCTCCTCATTCGTCATGGACAAATCGTATAACGAAAATTTGGGGTGCGGGCCACATCCGCTCATGACGGCGTTGAAGCCCACACCCCCCTTATGCACCACCAGACGCACGAGGACGCACGGGCCGTACTGGACAGGTCCGGCGACCATATAGCTGTCCCCGGTCGTCTGTCGTTGGCCCGCTGTCGCGCTCGGCGGTGGCACGCCATCGGCCACCCAGGCGGTGCGCGGCATACCGAATGCCATTGGTCGCCACCTGCTCGCCCTTCCACGCTCAGGTATGCCGCCCGCGAACGAGCAATGGCATTCCGTGTGCGGCCGCCCTGCCCACCGACCGACGGTCCCGAAGGCGGCGTGCAGTCCATCCCGAGGAGCTCCTCGCCACGGGTGCCGTCGTCAGCCTGATGCGGTGGCGGCGCGTTGGACGGACAGCCCGGTCTCGAAGCGCTCCAGGTAGGAGCGGAACCCGGCGACGTCCTTGGGATCGGGGGACACGACGGCGGCGGGTGAGTCGGCGAACACGCCGTCGAGGTATGCCGGTAGGGCCAGGCCGTCAGCCACCGCGAGGTAGCAGGCGAGAACCGCGATGCCCCACGCTCCACCCTCTCCGGCGCTCTCGCCCACGGCTACTCGGGTGTTGAGAGCCGCGGCGAGCATCTGCTGAGCAACGCCTTCGGTGCGGAAGAGACCGCCGTGCGCGACGACAACGTCGAGGCCAACCTGCTCGGCGGCGAGGACCCGCATCCCCAGGGCAAGGGTGGCGAAAGCTCCGTAGAGCTCGGCCCGCACGAAGTTGCCGAGCGTCAGCCGACTGTCCGGCGTGCGCAGGATCAGCGGGCGCCCGTCCGTGAGACCGGTGACGGGTTCGCCGGCGAGGTAGTTGTACGCGACCAGGCCGCCCGCATCGGGGTCGGCGTCGAGCGCCTCGTGGAAGAGGACCCGGAAGACCTCGTCGGGCGGAGCCTCGTGCCCCAGCGCGGCGGCGAACCGGCCGAACACGCCTGCCCACGCGTTGATCTCGTTGGCGCCGTTGTTGCAGTGGACCATCGCGACCGGGTCCCCGGCGGGGGTGGTGACCAGGTCGACCTCCTCGTTGACCTCGCCGAGCGACTGCTCAAGGACGGCCATGAGGAAGATGCTCGTGCCGACGCTGACGTTGCCGGTGCGGGGTAAGACGGTGTTCGTCGCCACCATGCCGGTTCCGGCATCGCCCTCGGGGGGGCACATCGGCACGCCGGGCCGCAGGGTCCCGCTCGGGTCGAGCAGGGCAGCGCCCGCGGCGGTCAGTCGGCCGGCCTCGCGCCCTGCGGGAAGAACCCTGGGGAGGACTGCAGCCAGGTGGAAGCCCGGGTGGCGGGCCCCGGCCCGTTCGTCGAAGCGCGCGAGTCTGTGGGCGTCGTAGGACCCGGTGGTGGAGTCAACGGGAAACATGCCCGACGCGTCGCCGATGCCGAGGACGTGCTCGCCAGTCAGCCGCCAGTGCACCCATCCGGACAGCGTGGTGAGCCGGGCGATCTCCGGGACATGGGCCTCGCCGTCGAGCATCGCTTGGTAGAGGTGGGCGACCGACCACCGCAGCGGGACGTTGAACTCCAGCAGGTCGGTCAGCTCGGCCGCGGCCGGCCCGGTGTTGGTGTTGCGCCAGGTGCGGAACGGGACAAGCAGCCGATCGTCCGCGTCGAAGGCGAGGTAGCCATGCATCATCCCCGAGACTCCCAGCGCCGCCAGTGTCGTGGGGCGTATGCCGTGCCGCTCCTCGGCGTCGTTCGCCATAGAGGCCACGCAGGACTGCAGGCCGATCCAGACGTCGTCCTCGGTGTAGGTCCAGACACGGTCGATGAACCGGTTCTCCCAGGTGTGGCTGCCGCTGGCGATCGTCGTTCCGCGAGGGTCGACGAGCACGGCCTTGATGCGCGTGGAGCCCAACTCGATGCCGAGCACGGCCCGGCCCTCGGAGATCACGTCATGGGCGCTGGTCGGCTGATCGGTCGTCATGGGCCGTCTCCTCGTTGATGGCGCCGCAACACTGGTGGGCAGTATGTTAGCGCTCACATAAATCGTGGGATAGTGGCAGTGCTTCCGCATTCGTCAGCGCCGCAACCTCTTGGCGGGAGGGTGTGAGCGTTAACAAACTTGCCCGACGTCAGGAGGTTCTACGGTGTCCAGCCCGACCAGACCGCCGACCTTGAGTGACGTCGCCCGCATCGCCTGCTGCGAACAGTGGAGCGACTGGAACAGTGTGCGGCTCACTGAGACCACGAGCGCGCGTTGACCAGCGAACCGATCCTGCCCGGCTTCTATCCCGATCCCACGATCTGCCGCGTGGGTGAGGACTACTACCTGGTGAACTCCAGCTTCGAGTATTTCCCGGGCGCGCCACTGTGGCACAGCCGCGACCTGGTGAGTTGGACGCAGCTTGGTCACGTTCTCGACCGCCGGAGCCAGTTCGACAGGGGAGACGGCTCCCCCTCGGCAGGGCTGTACGCGGGCACCTTGCGCCACCACGATGGCCGTTTCTGGTACGTGACCACCAACGTCGGCGGTTCAGGGGGACAGCTTCTCGTCAGCACGCACGATCCCGCGGGGCCCTGGAGTGAGCCGGTTCTCATCCCCGCGGCGACGGGGATCGACCCTGATCTTGCGTGGGATGCGGACGGGGCTTGCTTTCTGACGTGGAAGGCGATGAGTCGTGCCGAGGGGGAGATCGGCATACTCCAGTCACGACTGGACACCCAGTCCGGTGAGCTTCTCGACCCGCCCTATCCGGTGTGGCAGGGCAGCGGTCTGTCAGCCGCGGAAGGGCCGCACCTCTACTTCATCGATGGCTACTGGTACCTCCTGCTTGCCGAAGGGGGGACCGAGCGGGGGCATGCCGTCACGATTGCTCGCGGGCGTCACCCGCGCGGGCCGTTCGAGGGGTGTCCGGTAAATCCGGTCCTCAGTCACCGCAGCTCCATCGACCCCGTGCAGAACACCGGCCACGCCGATCTCGTCCAGACGCCCGCCGGCGACTGGGCAGCCGTCTACCTGGGCGTGCGTACGCGAGGGTGGACGCCGGGCTATCACGTCCTGGGTCGCGAGACGTTCCTGGCCGGGGTGCAATGGCGCGACGGGTGGCCAGCCTTCGACGTGAACCACTTTCAGGTGCCGCAGGTAGAGACCGGCTTCATGGAGGACTTCGCAGCGACCGAACTGGACCACCGATGGGTGGTGCCTGGTGGGGACGCTGACAGCGTGATCCAACGGGACGCCGAGTCAGGAATTCTGGTGAGGCCGCCACTCCCCGACGGCGAGCCCTGGACCGGTCTGCTGTGTACACGAGTGCGGGACCTGCGCTGGCGCGCGGAAGCGAGCATTGAGGGGGCGGGGAGATTCCTTGTTCGGGTGGACCATCGCCACTACTACGGTCTGGCCCACGGTGCGGGCTTTGTTGAGGCCATTGCACGAATTGGTGACCTGGACAGCGTCGTGGCCCGGGTGTCGGTCCCGTCCGGGCCGGTCGACCTGAGGATCGAGGCCGTTGACTCCTCGGGCTGGCCCGTGCCAAGCGGCAATGCCGGGCCGGACCAGATCGTGCTTTCCCTCGTGCAGTCGGGTGTCGCGGAGGAACTGGCCCGGCTCGACGGCCGCTACCTGTCGACCGAGGTCGCCAGCGGGTTCACCGGTCGGGTTCTGGCTCTCGGGGCGACGGCTGAGCCCTTGCGGGTGCGATCCCTCCGATACGACCCGGCGTGACGCAGCGGGGTCTGGACCCGCACGAAACGACCCCTCATTGACGGTCCGTCCGACCGGACGGGACGACATGCATCTCAAGCCCGCAGGAGGATCGATGACGCACGCAAGATCGCTGCTGTTAGCGTTCTCAGGCTCCGTTGACGCGAGACGCCATCCCGAGCCTTTGTTGCTTGAGGGACACGGTGTCGTCGTTGACAGAACTAGTTGTTAACGCTCACAATTCAGAACCGAGCCAAGGAGGTGTGGGATGGTCCTCGAGCCGACGAGACCGCCCGTCATGGGCGATGTCGCGCGCCTCGCGGGCGTGTCGCACCAGACCGTCTCGCGCGTCGTGAACGGCCACCCACACATCCGGGCCGAGACCAAGGCACGCGTCCTGCGAGCCATCGAGCAGCTCGGCTACCGACCGAACACCGCGGCCCGGGCCCTTGTGCGGGGGCGCAGCGGGATCGTCGGTGTGGTCAGCGCGTCGAGTCCGTTCTTCGGTCCCCGAAGCGCTGAGCACGCCGTCCGTTCGGCCGCCAGAGCCAAGGGGTATGCCGTCGCGACCGTCGACCTCGGTGAGGTCACCCGTGAGGGCCTGGTCGACGCGCTCGAGGATCTTGCTCGACTGGGTGTCGAGGGTGTGATCGTCGTCGCCGGGCACGACGACGCCGTCGAGGCGGCGCGCGCTCGGCCAGGTGACGTGCCTGTGGTCGTCGTCGAGGGAGACCTCTCACGGACCCCGATGACGGTCGGTGTCGACCAGTTCGCCGGAGCCGTTGCCGCCGTCCGCCACCTCGTCGCCCTTGGCCACCGGCGGATCATCCACCTGGCGGGGCCGCAGGACTGGGCGGAAGCTCGGGCGCGCACGGAGGGTTGGCGCGCGGCGATGTCCGAGGCCGGTTTGCCGACTACCGAGCCGCTCGTCGGCGACTGGACCGCAGCCTCGGGGTATGCCGCGGGCCGGGCCATCGCCGCAGACCCCACCGTCAGCGCAGTGTTCGCCAGCAACGACCAGATGGCCCTCGGGGTGCTCCGTGCGCTCCATGAGGAGGGCCGCCGCGTCCCCGGCACCGTGTCGGTCGTCGGTTTCGACGATCTCCCCGAGGCCGAGTACTTCGTCCCGTCGCTGACGACCGTGCGGCAGGACTTCGATGCGGTCGGTGTCCGAGCCCTCGACCTCCTCGACGCAGCCATCCACGGGGAGACGCCGCCGCCGGTCCCGCTCGTCATCCCGGCCCTTGTCGTTCGAGCGTCCACCGCGCCCTCGCCGTTCCCGCGCACTGGCCGAGAGACCGCCCCATGACCGCTGTTGCCGACGTCAAGGAAGCGATCGCCGCGCTGCGCCGCACGGTCAGCGACCTGCACGGAGAGCTCACGCGAAACGGGCTCGTCGTGTGGACCGCAGGCAACGTCTCGGCCCGCGTGCCCGGCCACGACCTCATGGTCATCAAGCCGTCCGGGCTCTCCTACGACGAGCTGACCCCGGAGTCGATGGTCGTCTGCGACCTGGAGGGCACTGTCGTCGACGGCGATCGGGCACCCTCCTCGGACACGGCGGCGGCGGCATACGTCTATCGGCACATGCCCGAGGTCGGCGGAGTCGTGCACACCCACTCGACCTACGCCTGCGCGTGGGCCGCTCGCGCCGAGCCCATCCCGTGTGTGCTGACGATGATGGCCGACGAGTTCGGTGGCGACATCCCCGTGGGTCCGTTCGCGCTGATCGGCGACGACTCGATCGGCCGTGGCATCGTCGAGACCCTACGGGGGTCGAACAGTCGTGCAGTCCTCATGGCCGGCCACGGCCCCTTCACCATCGGCAAGGACGCGAGGGACGCGGTCAAGGCCGCCGTCATGCTCGAGGACGTCGCTCGCTCGGTCCACATCAGCCGCCAACTCGGAGAACCACGGCGCATCGCGCAATCCGACGTCGACTCCCTTTTCGACCGCTACCAGAACGTCTACGGCCAGCGCTGAGCGCGGCCCAGACCGAATCTCCAGGAGATCCCATGCCCTCGCCGCTCCCCATCCGACCGCTCACCGTCTGGTTCCTCACGGGGAGCCAGGAACTGTATGGCGAGGAGACGTTGCGCCAGGTCGCCGACCAGTCCCGCGCCGTCGCCGAGCAGCTCGAGGCCGAAGGCGACCTGTCGGCCAGCATCGTCTGGAAGCCAGTCCTCAAGGACGCCACGGCCATCCACCGGGCGATCCTTGAGGCCAATGCCGACCCGAACTGTGCGGGCGTCATCACGTGGATGCACACGTTCTCCCCGGCGAAGATGTGGATCGCTGGGATGGACGCCCTGCGCAAGCCCATGCTCCACCTGCACACCCAAGCCGGTGCACAGCTGCCCTGGGCGACCATCGACATGGACTTCATGAACCTCAACCAGGCCGCCCACGGCGACCGTGAGTTCGGGTATATCGGCGCGCGACTCGGCGTCCCGCGCACCGTCGTCTCCGGCCACGTCTCGAACCCGACCGTGCGCCAACGGGTGGCCTCGTGGACTCGTGCGGCGCGCGGCGCCCACGAGCTGCGGACGCTGAAGCTCGCGAGAATCGGCGACAACATGCGCAACGTGGCAGTCACCGAAGGAGACAAGGTCGAGGCCCAGCTGCGCTTCGGCGTGTCGGTCAACACCTATCCGGTCACTGAGCTCGTCGACCTCGTCGACGCTGCGCCCTCGGAGGCCGTGAACGATCTGATCGCCGAGTACCTCGACGAGTACGACGTCGCTGCGGAACTGCTCCCGAACGGTGAGCGGCATGAGTCGCTTCGCTACGGCGCCGCCATCGAGTGGGGCTTGCGGAGTTTCCTTCAGGAAGGGGGTTTCGCCGCCTTCACGTCGAACTTCGAGGATCTCGGTGGCCTTCGTCAGCTGCCCGGCCTCGCGGTCCAGCGACTCATGGCCGACGGGTACGGCTTCGGGGGTGAGGGCGATTGGAAGACCTCGGTCATGGTGCGGACCGTCAAGGCGATGGGTGCCGGCCGACCCGGTGGAACCTCGTTCATGGAGGACTACACGTATGACCTCGCGACCCCGGGGCAGGAGAAGATCCTCGGCGCGCACATGCTTGAGGTCTGCCCGACGATCGCGGCCGGCCGACCGACCCTGGAGATCCACCCGCTCGGCATCGGCGGGCGGGAAGATCCGGTGCGACTCCGGTTCACCGCTGCCCCGGCGACCGACGCGATCGTCGTCGGGATCTGCGACCTTGGCGACCGGTTCCGCCTGACCCTCAACGAGATCGACGTCGTCGAGCCGACCGAGCCGCTCCCGAACCTCCCCGTCGCGTGCGCCGTGTGGGAGCCCAGGCCCGACTTCGCCACGTCGACCGAGTCCTGGATCCTCGCCGGCGGACCGCACCACACGGTGCTCTCCACGGCTGTCGGCACGGCCGAGTTCCGCGAGCTCGCCGAGATGATCGGCACCGAACTTGTCGTCATCGACGCCTCGACGACGATCCCCGGCATCCGCGATTCCCTCCGGTGGAGCGCGGCATACCGTCGCCTCGCCGCAGGGCTCTGAGACGCGGTGAACGGGTTTGTGGTCCCGATGACTCGCGTCCCTGCTTCTGGCGTCCAGCACCTGCTCGCAGCCGGCGACTACACGGCCGTGGTGGCGAGCGTTGGTGCCAGTCTGCGCAGCCTGACGTTCAAGGGAAGGGACCTTGTCGTCCCCTTCGCGGCAGATGAGGTGCGACCGGCATACCGTGGGGTCACCTTGGTGCCGTGGCCGAACCGCGTGGTGGATGGCCGTTACGACTTCGCGGGCTTGACCCACACGCTGTCGCTGACCGAGCCCGAACGCGGTCATGCGCTCCACGGCCTCGGCGTCTGGCTGGCGTTCGACCGGCTGAGCGGGGGCGCCGACGAGGTCACGCTCGGCGCCACCATCGAGCCGCAGGCCGGGTACCCGTGGCGCCTTGCCATCGAGACGACCTACAGGCTGTCCCCGGACGGCCTGACCCAGAGTGTGCGGGCCTGCAACCTCAGCGAGGAGCCGGCCCCCTACGGCGCGGGCTGGCATCCCTACCTCGTCGCCGGCGCCGGGCCACTCGATGAGTGGACCCTTCACCTGGAGGCCTCTGACGTCCTCCACGTCAGCGCGGACCGGCTCGTCCCGACCGGCCTGCACGCGGTGGACAGTGATGGTGCCGAGCGGTTCGACTTCCGGGTCCCCAGGCGGATCGGGCCGGTGCAGATCGACCATGCGTTCACCGGTCTGGCCCGAGGCGCCGACGGGATGGCGACGGTGTCGTTGACCGCGGCCGACGGGGCCGGGGTCGCGATGTCCTGGGACCGCTCCTGCCCCTGGGTGCAGGTCTTCACGGCTGACCGGCCGAACGGAGCCGCCGACCCGAGCCACCGCGGCGGGCTCGCCGTCGAGCCGTTGACCTGCGCTCCGGACGCCTTCAACGCCGTCCGGTACGACCACCCCACGGGCTTGGCCAACCTGTCGCCCGGTGGCGAGGCCACGGCAACCTGGTGGATCGGCGCCATCGACCCGTCCTCGCGCTGAGCCACCGGCGGATCCGCAGCAGCGTCCGCGCATGGCTGAGGCGCTCAACCAGCGGGTCGGGCCTGCTCAGCTGGCAAAGAAGCCCCGAACTGAGCCGTCGACGATCGCGTCGGACGCCACGGTGACAGTGCCCTGCAGGCGGAGGTCCTGTGAGGAGGCGCCAACCATGATGTTGACGTCACCTGCCTCCACTCGCCAGTTCATCTCGGCATCGAGAAAGGCGAGTTGCGTCGCAGACAGCCGAAACGATACTCGGGCCGAGGTCCCTGGCTGCAGGGTGACTCGGCGGAACCCGGCGAGCTCGAGGACCGGCCTCGACACCGTCGCGTAGCGATCGGCGAGGTAGAGCTGGACGACCTCGGTGCCGGATCGCTCACCGACGTTGGTGATCCGGACGCTGATGTCGAGCTCATCCGTGGCCTGGACCGTGTCGCCGGAAAGGCTCAGGTCGGCATACTCGAATTGCGTGTACGACAGACCATGGCCGAAGGCGTAGCGGGGGGTGTGCGGCGCGTCGACGTAGTCCGCGAAGCCGATGCTCTCGCCCTGGTGCCAGCTGGAGCCGTGGGGGTGGTTGTAGTAGATCGGGACCTGCCCCGCGTTGTGCGCCACGCTGACCGGCAGTCGCCCGCTCGGGTTGTGGGCTCCGGTGAGGACGTCGACGATCGCCTGGGCACCGGTCTCGGCCGGGCTCCAGGCTTCGATCAGCGCGGAGAGGTGGGTGTCGGCGGCGTCGCTTGAGATGGGCCGACCGTCCAGGTGCACGCCGATCATCGGGATGCCGAGCTCGGCGAGCTTGACGATGAGCTCTTCTTGGCAGCGTGGCAGGTTGATGTCGGTGGCGTCGATGCCTTCGCCCATCGAGGCGATCGAGGAGGTGCCGTGTTTGCCGCCGAGCGTCAGGAGCACTAGGTCCGCGGTGGCTGCGAGATCGAGGGCTTCCTGGTGACCGGACTCGTCGGCACCAGCCACGGGGTAACCGTGGGCCCAGCGAACGTCGGTGTCCGGCATACGCAGGCGCAGCTCGTCCACCAGGCTGTGGATGCCAGGCTGCTGCTGCTCCAGGAGTCGCTCGTAGATGGGCTCGTCGGAGGACTCGATCGACGTGCCGGGCACGGAGCTCGCGAACGTTTGCTGGGCGCTGCTCGTCGTGGTGAGGCCGGCCATGGACGTGTTGGCCGCGAGCATGCCCTCGGCCATCGAGTAGTGGGTGTAACCCCCGAAGAAGAAGCGCGCGGTCACCGCATGACACCCGATGACGACCAGAGTGCGCCGCTGCGGCTCGACCGGGAGAACCCCGTCGTTGCGGAGCAGGACGATCGACTCCCGTGCCGCCTCCAGCGTCACTGCACGATCGTCGGACCCGTGGAAGTGTCCCTCGCGCTCGGCCGCGGTCAGGGCGAACGGGTGCTCGAACAGCCCCATGCGGAACTTGGCCGCCAGGACGCGGTGGACGGCGCGGTCGAGCAGGGCCACGTCGGCCCGACCGTCGGAGAACCACTGCCTCAGTTCGGCAGCGAATCCGGCTGGCTGCGGCAGCTCCATGTCCAGGCCGGCCTGCAGAGCCGCGAGGCCGGCGTGAGCGTTGGACGGGGCGACGCGTTGGACCGTGTGCAGGTTCGAGATCGCGCCGTAGTCGGAGACGAGCAACCCGTTGAAGCCCATCTCCTCGCGCAGGAGGGTGGTGAGCAGCGCGGTCGACGACGACGCGGGCTCACCGGAGACGGAGTTATAGCAGGGCATGATGCCGCGCAGGCCGGCCATCGTGATGGCGGCCTGGAACGGCTTGCCGTAGAGCTCCACGAGGAGCCTCGGGGGGATGTTGGCATGGGCGCCGTGGATTCCGCCCTCGGTGTGGTGAGAACCGAGGAAGTGCTTGGCGACCGCTTCGGTTCGTCGGCCGTGCTGGTCCCCGCCCTGCAGCCCGAGAGTGGAGGCGACCCCCATCGCGGCACACAGGGTCGCGTCCTCGCCGTAGCTCTCGCCGTGTCGCCCCATGCGGGGGTCGCGGGTCACGTCGAGCACGGGGGCGAAGGTGTGCGTGAATCCCAGCGCTCGCTCCTGCCGACCGACGATCTCGCCCACCCGTCGCTCAAGGTCGACGTCCCAACTGGCCCCCCGGGCCAGGCCGGAGGGAAAGGACGTGGCTCCCGGCAGGTAGGCGCCACACAGGCCTTCCATGTGGAAGATCGCGGGTATGCCGTGGCCTGAGTTCTCCATGGCCGCGGTCTGCACGCGGCGTTGGAATTCCGCCACCTGCTCGAGGGTGGTTGCGGAGCGGGCCTCGAGTCCAGCCACCTGGCCGACGCCGTGAGGGAAGCGCTGCGCGAAGTCGGTTGTGTCGTCGATGTCGGTCGGGAAGTAGCACGAGATCTGAGCCATCTTCTCGTCCAGCGAGAGGTGGGCCAGAAGCTCCTCGGCCCGTTGGTCGGGGGTCGAGACCTGGGAATTGGCCGCCGGGTTGTCGGGGATGTCGTCGTCGCGGTTTGCTGGTCCGTAGGACATGGGAGCTCTCGGTAGTGGCGAAGGGTTCTCAGGAGGGGAAGGGCTTGGGGCGTTTAGCGGCAAAGGTCGCGGGCTGCGGCGGCGATTCCGGTGCTGTTGATGCCGAAGTGATCCAGGAGCCAGTCGATGGACCCGGTGGGGGCGAAGGTGTCCGGGACACCGACGCATCGCAGGTGCGTGGGTCGGCGCGTTGCGAGGTACTCGGCGACGGCTCCGCCCAGCCCGGAGGTCAGTGCTTCCTCAACGGTGACGATTCCGGCCGTTTCCTCCGCGGCGGCCATCAGGGCGTCTCCGTCCAAGGGCTTGATGCTCGCCATGGCGAGAACCCGTGCGGACACGCCCTCCTGGTGGAGATCCACCGCGGCATCGAGGGCGCGGGCGACGGTGATCCCGGTCGCCACGATCGTGACGTCGGTGCCGGGTCGCAGTTCGACGGCACGACCGGGCGTGAACTGGTAACCGTCTGGCATGACGTCCGGGACGCCCATCCGGCTGACCCGGATGAAGACGGGGCGCCCCGCGGTGGCTGCCCAGCGCACGGCTTGGGCGGTGTCGGTCGGGTCGGTCGGCACCAGGACGGTCAGCCCGGGAATCGTGCGCAGCCAGGCGAGGTCTTCGATGGAATGGTGGGTGGGGCCCAGCTCGCCGTAGGCCATGCCGGGGGACTGGCCGACCAGGACCATGTGGTGCTGGGAGTATGCCGCGTCGACCTTGATCTGCTCCATTGCGCGAGCAGTGAGGAAGCACGCGGCCGCGGAGACGAAGGGGATCTTGCCGCCGTTGGCCAGGCCCGCCCCGATGCCGACCATGTCCTGCTCGGCGATCCCGACGTTGATCAGCCGCTCAGGGAAGAGCTCCTGGAAGGACCCGAGTTTGCTCGAGCCGACGGAGTCGTTGACGACGGCGACGATCCGGCTGTCGGTCGCGGCCAGTTCCACGAGGGCCCCGACCCAGGCGTCGCGGCAATCGTGCAGGGTCGGTGACGGTGCAGTGGCGGTGCTCATGAGCTCTCCAGCTCTGCGAGGGCTTGGCCGACCTGTTCGGTCGTGGGGACCTTGTGGTGCCAGGCGACGTTGTCGGACATGAAGGAGATCGGGTGACCCTTCCTGGTGTGTGCGATCACCGCGGTGGGTCGGCCTGATGCGGCGGGAACGCCGGCCAGGACGTCAAGCAGGGCGCCGTGGTCGTGGCCGTCGACCTCGACGACCTCCAGGCCGAACGCGGTCAGCTTGTCGGCGAGGGGCTCGAGGTCGTTGGTGTCCTCGACCCGGGCGCCCTGCTGGAGCCGATTGCGGTCGACGATGACGCACAGGTGCGCGAGGTGGTGGTTCCCGGCGGTCATCAGGGCCTCCCAGTTCGAGCCCTCTTGAAGCTCACCGTCACCGACGACGACGAAGGTGCGCCGGGCGGAGTTGTCGAGCTTTCCGGCGAAGGCGGTCCCCACGGCGATCGGCAGCCCGTGGCCCAGCGGGCCGGTGCTCGCCTCGACTGCCGCCACCTTGGTGCGGGCCGGGTGCCCGTTCAGCTGGGAGTGTGGCTTCATGAAGGTCGACAGGTCTTCCGGGGGAAGGAAGCCGGCGACGGCGAGGGTGGTGTAGAGGGCCGCCGCGGCGTGACCCTTCGAGAGGATGAAGCGGTCCCGTTCAGGGTCGCCAAGCAACTCCGGGGACATGTTCATCGCGTGGAGGTACAGGGTCACCAGGATGTCGACGACGGAGAACTCGCCCCCGATGTGGCCGAGCCCGGACGCCTTGATCATCTCGATGTCGCGTCGCCGGACCAGCCGGGCCGCCTCGGCGAGGTGCGCGATGGCCTCCTCGCGGCTTGCTTCGGCCGGCACCCGGCCGAGCACGCGCAGGGTGTCGGCGGGCACGGCGCCCGGGTCGACGTGGGGGACGAGATCCTCTGTGGTGCTCACGGCTCGCTCCGCATGCAAGAGAAGAGCACGTCTTGGACGAGCTTCTGCGCGGCGAGGGCGTCCTGGCGAGACTGGGCCGCGCGCAGGGCGTCGATGTCGAGCTCGTCGAGGGCCCGGTGCAAGGCCTTGAGGAAGCGGATCGACAGCCGGGCGGCCTCGACGGTGTCCTCGCGGAAAGGGAACTGGTCGAGCTGCCAGACACCCTGCCAGTTGTTGACCTTCAACGTGTAGAAGAACTCGAAGACCTCGACCGGGTGCACGGTGCCGACGACCATGTCGTCGTCCCAACCGCGCAGGTTGTCATTGACGTCCATGCCCCACAGCAACCCGTGGTCGATGAGCAGTTGCGCTGCGGCAGCGGGCGACTCGCCGCCATAGAGCGCGTGGCCGAAGTCGAGCAGGACGCCGACGTTGTCCACGCCCATCGCCTTGATGCCCAAGGCCGTCTTGGCGGCGGAGTCCCAGAACATCTTGTTGCGCGGCTCGCGCGGCTTGTACTCGATGACGATCTTCAGGTCGGCGTTGGCAAGCGCGAGCTCTCGCATTCCGGAGACCGCGAGGTCCCACTGTTCCTTGTGGCTGACCTGGAAGGGGTAGTCCCAGCCGTCCTGGCCGGGCCAGACCTTGAGGTACTTCGCACCTAGCGCACGAACGACGTCGGCGGCCTCGTTGAGGAAGGCGATGGCCTCGGCGCGCACGGCGGCGTCAGGGTTGGTGAATGCTCCGTTGCGGTACTTGCGCATGTAGATCTCGGGGGTCACCCCGATGGCCTCGAGGCCGTTGTCAGTCAGGGCCTGCTTCACCTGCTCGACGGTGACCCCCTCGGTGAAGGGGTAGGGCACGTCGACGACGGACAGGTCACCGACCTCACCGGCCCGGGCGATCTGCTCCAGGGTGCTCACGGGCGGTGCGTAGCCGTCCGTGGCGTAGCGGTCCACGTAGGACGCGAAGTGCCACAAGCCGGCCCCGAAGGGTGGGTACTCGGACATCAGGTGTTCCTCTCGTTCGGTCTGTGTTCTTGCCCGGGCGCGCTCTGTTCTTGCTCGGGCGCGCCGACAGGCACCGGCAAGCCTCGGGATCGGGCGATGGCTGCGTGCCAAGACGGCCTTGCCTCGCGCCGTCGGTTGCCGCTGGGCAGCACGCGTTGCCCTGGGACGGGCGCTGGTGGTTGATAACCCAGGGAGCGCGCGGCGAGCCGGCCCACCCCCAACGCCGACGCCGACGGGACGTCGGAGACGTCGACAGGGCGCCCGAGGAGGTCCGCCTGGTTCTGCATCAACAGTCCGGATGCGGTGGCGCCGCCGTCGGCGTGCAACACCTCGATCCGAGCGGTTCCGTCGCTTTCCATGGCCTCCACCACGTCGGCGACCTGGTGGGCGACGCCTTCAAGTGCTGCTCTGGCCAGGTGTGCTCGCGTGGTGCCTGCGGTGACGCCGCAGATCACTCCTGTCGCCCCACGGTCCCAGTAGGGCGCACCGAGTCCGGAGAATGCCGGGACGAACGACGTCCCTCCGCTGTCGGAGGCCTGCATGGCCAGGTCGGTCAGGAACGCGCCGCCTGCTGTGCCCTCCGGCGCCCCAAGGGTGCGGGCCATCCAGTCCAGGGCCGCGCCGCTGGCCACGATATTGCCCTCGCGTGCGTAGGTGACCTGCCCGTCGATATGCCAGGCAATCGTCGTCGCCACGCCCTCGGGCGCCTGACGAGCATCCAGTGTCGGCGACATGACCGATGAGCCGGTTCCGTAGGTCGCCTTCCCCGTCCCGACGCGCGTGCAGCCGTGGTGGTACATCGCTGCATGCGAGTCCGCCAGCGCGGCCACGACCGGCGTCCCGGCGACCAAGGGGCCCTCGAATGCCGGGTGGACCGTCCCGAACCAGGCATCGGACGGCCGGAGGTCGGGGAGCAACCCCCGGGGGATGCCGAAGAGCTCGAGCAGGTCGTCGTGCCAGTCAGCGCTCTCGAGGTCGAGGAGCAAAGTTCTCGAGGCGTTCCCGACGTCCGTGGCATGCTCGCCGGTGAGCTTCCAGATCAGCCACGAGTCGATCGTGCCTATCGCGATCGCGCTGTCATCTTCCCCTTGGCTGCGCGCCGCCTCCAGGGTTGCCCTGAACTTCGGCGCGGAGAACATCGGGTCCAGCTCGAGACCTGTCCTAGTCCTGACGAGGCCACGGGCAGAAGGCTCGCTCGTGGCGAGATCGTCGCACCACGCCGACGTTCGTGCGTCCTGCCACCCGAGCACCGGTCCCAGCGGCCTTCCCGTCTTCCGGTTCCAGCAGACCACCGACTCGCGTTGGTTCGTCACACCGATACCCAGGACCGGTATGCCGGGTGACTGCCCCAGGCAGCGGCCTATCGCCGCGAGGGTGGCCCCCCAGATCTGGTCGGCATCCTGCTCCACCCAGCCCGGCCGGGGGTACCGGATTGACGTGGGGGCTGATCCTTCGAACAGGGCAGTGCCGCTCTCGGCATCAAGCAGGAGCGCCTTGGTGTTCGTCGTGCCCTGATCGACGGCCAGCACAGCACCACGATCGGCGGACGTCGACACGGCGCTGGACAAGGGAGGCTCTTTCGAACGAGGGATTAAAACCTTTCAATTTCTAGCGTAGGGAAGCGCTGGACCCCTGTCAATGCTCCTGACGATCAATGCTCCTGACGTGAGGGCGGAGACCGTCCCGAGGCCCCTGCCGGGTCAGTCGTGGGGCGGGAAGCGGCGCGTGACGGCATCCCACAGTTCGGCGGGGATCGGGTGGCTGAGGTTGCGTCCGAGATCCTCGACCCGCCCTGGGGAGCTGATCCCGACGACGGTCGAGCGAATGCGTGGATCGCGGGTGGAGAACTGAAGTGCCAACGCCGGAAGTGGGGCGCCATGGTCGGCGCATACGTCGCGCAGCCAGCCGACGGCTTGACGTACCTCGGGCGAGGGGTCTTGGTACTGATACCGGGGCTTGGCCGCGTCATCCTTGGCCAGCATGCCGCTCGCGTAGGGGGCGGCGTTCACGAAGGCCACGCCCTGACGCAGGCAGGCGTCGATGAGGCCATTGGCGGACTGGTCCAACACCGTGAACTGGTTGTGGCACAGGACCACGTCAAGGCGACCGGTGTCCAGGAAGCGATGCAGGATCTCGAGGTTTCCCGCCGCCACGCCCACGAGGCCCACGTTGCCGCGCTCCTTGAGGTCCACCAAGGCATCCAGTGCACCTCCGCGTGACATCAGCTCGCTCACGTCGAAGCGGTCGGGATCGTGGAGGTAATACACGTCGAGGAAGCGCGTGCCGAGGCGATCCGTGCTCTCCTGGAAGGACTCGAGAACCCGGCGCCCCGTGAGCCCTTCGCCGCGCAGCGGGTCCGCCTTGGAGGCCAGGACGCAGGAAGCGGCGTCGACGTCGGCCTCCCTCAGGGCCCGCCCGATGCGCCGCTCGCTCTCGCCGTCTCCGTACTCGTTCGACGTGTCGATGAAGGTCAGGCCCAGCTCGATCGCCCGGCGGACCGTCGACACCGCGCGATCGGCCGAGACGTCATAACCGTAGGCCGCAGGCATGCCGCCGAGCGGGCTGGTGCCGAGGCATACCTCCGGCACCTCTGGACCACCCGTGGTCAGTTGCCGCATTCTCACTCGGACACCTCGATAGTTGGGTCGGGCTACGCATGGATGAGACGTTTCATTCTTGGGCGTGTGACGCTGCTGCCGAGTCAGCTGATCGGGGACCCGGCAGCCACGCGGGCGGCCGCGGCGTCGTACGCCTTCTGCACGGTCGGAGTCGGCGCGGCGGCATACTCGTGGGTCGTCCGGAAGTGCCAGTCGGGAGGGCTCTGGGACTGGCCCAAGACCCAGGCTGCCTGGCGGGCGGCGCCGTCGGCGACGTCCTCCCCCGGTTCGGGCACGAGGACGGGAACTCCCCAGGTGCTGGCCGCGATCTGGCGGAAGGCCTCGGAGCGTGCCCCACCGCCGACGAGGTGGACCCGAGAGTTGTTCGCGCCGTGCTTGCTCATGGCGGACAGGGCCGCGCCCAGCAGGGCGGCGAGTCCTTCGACGGAGGCCCGGGCGAGGTTGGGTGGGGTGAAGGTGTCGAGAGTGACCCCGTGCAGCTCACCAGTCGCATGGGGCAGGTTGGGGGTGCGCTCGCCCTCGAGGTAGGGGACCAGCACGAGGCCGCCGCACCCCGGGTCGGCGGTCAGCGCCAAGCGGGAGAGCTCTTGGTGGTCGACGCCCAGGACCGCGGCCGTGGCGTCTAGGACTCGAGCGCCATTCAGGGTGCACGCCAGCGGCAGGTATCGACCGGTGGCGTCGGCGAATCCGGTGACGATGCCCGTGGCGTCGACGGTCGGTTCGGTCGAGATGCACGAGACGACTCCTGAGGTGCCCAGGGACACCACGGTGTCTCCGGGGCGCAGACCCAGGCCAAGCGCAGCTCCGGCGTTGTCGCCGCAGCCGGGCCCGAGGATGAGGTGGGCCAGGCCGGCATCGGGGTCGCCCGTGCCCGCCGCCTCGCTGGGCCCGAGCGCCCGCGGGAGCCGTATGCCGGCCACAAGCGGGAGCCGTATGCCGGCCACCTCCTCGACGCTGCGGCGCAGCGCCAGCGCCAGCAGGTCACGGCGGTACTCGTTGGCGACGGGGTCGAAGTATCCGGTTCCGGAGGCGTCCGAGCGGTCCGTCGCCAGGGTGTCGAGCGAGGTCGCGCCGGACAGCCGCCAGGTGAGCCAGTCGTGGGGGAGGGCCACGGCGGCGATCCGGGCGGCGTGCTCGGGTTCATGGTCGGCCAGCCAGCGCAGTTTGGTGACAGTGAACGACGCGACCGGCACGCTGCCGACGGCCTCGGCCCACCGTTGCGCGCCGAGGCCGGCGTCGCCGTCGCCGAGTTCCTCGACGAGCTGCTCGGCCGCCTGCGCGGAGCGGGTGTCATTCCACAGCAGGGCAGGACGGATCACCTGGCCCGCAGCATCCAGGACCACCATCCCGTGTTGCTGGCCGGCCACGGACAGGGCGGCGACGTCGCCGAGCCCACCGGCCCGGTCGACGGCCGTGAGGAGGGCCTCCCACCACTGCTCGGGGTCGACCTCCGTCCCGGGCGGATGCGGCGCAGAGCCATGCCTGACGAGTTGGCCCGTGGCCGCGTCTCGGATGACGACCTTGCAGGACTGGGTCGAGGAGTCGACGCCCGCGACGAGGGCCATGGGTCAGCCGATGAGGTGTTCGAGGGCGAGCTGGTTCAGCCGCACGAAGCCGAAGTCGCGCTCGGCCGCCTTGTCGGCGTCGAAGCCGTCGTCGGTGGCGAGGAAGTCGGCGAGCGACTCCCCGGCCTCCAGGGTGGGCTCTGCCAGGGTGTGGACGAGCGAGTACTCCATGGCCTCGGTGACCCTGGGGTCGGCGCGGAACGCCCTGGCCTTGTCCGCAAGGAGCAGGTAGGTGGACATGCAGGCCTCGGCGGACGCCCACACCCCTTCGAGGTGCTCGGTGCGCGAGGGCTTGTAGTCGAAGTGACGGGGGCCGGTGTAGCGCGGCGCGTCCGGATTGGCGATGAACCCGTTCTCGAGCAGGTCGACGGTGAAGAACGCCGAGAGCAGGTCGCCGTGGCCGAAGACGAGGTCCTGGTCGTACTTCAGTCCCCGCTGGCCGTTGAGGTCGATGTGGAACAGCTTGCCGCTCCATAGCGCCTGGGCGAGTTGGTGGGTGTAGTTGAGGTTCGCCATCTGCTCGTGACCGGTCTCGGGGTTCAAGCCAACGATGTCGCCGTGCTCAAGCTCGGCAATCAGCGCAAGGGCGTGCCCGACCGTGGGCAGGAAGATGTCGCCGCGGGGCTCGTTCGGCTTGGGCTCCAGCGCGATCTTCAGGTCATAGCCCTTGTCCTTGATGTATGCCGCGACAGTGTCCAGGCCCTCCTTGTACCGCTCGAACGCCGAGTACAGGTCCTTGGACCCGTCGTACTCCGCGCCTTCCCGGCCTCCCCACATGACGAACGTCGAGGCGCCCATCTCGGCGGCGATGTCCACGGCACCCAGGACCTTCCGGAGCCCGAACCGGCGCACCGACCGGTCGTTGCTCGTCAGCCCGCCGTCCTTGAACACCGGGTGGCTGAAGGTGTTCGTCGTGACCATCTCGATGACGAGCCCGGCGTCGTCAGCAGCCGCCTTGAGCTGGCCGAGCCGGTCCGCCTTCGTCGCGGCGTCCGCGTCGAACGCGAAGACGTCGTTGTCGTGGAAGGTGATCCCCCATGCGCCGAGCTCAGCCAGCCGCGCGGCATACTCCCACGGGTCCAGCGCCGGGCGGGTCGCCGCGCCGAACGGGTCGGCGCCGGTCCACCCGACGGTCCAGAGGCCGAACGAGAACTTGTCTTGGGGTTGCGGTTGACGAGTCATGGCTGCCTCACTCCTAATTTGTTGTATGACGCAACATATAGGCCAAGACCCGGTAGGGTCAAGAGGTGGACGACTCCCTTCGCTCAGCGGACCCTGCGACGAAGCCGGCGGCGCGCGGCGCGCGGGGCAGTGCCCAGGGGGCGGTCCGCGACGGCAACCTTGGCCTCGTGGCGAGGGCCGCTCTGGCCTCGGCGGCTCCCCCCTCGCGGGCGCAGATCGCCCAGCGCACGGAGCTGACCCGTTCCACCGTGTCGCGTCTGGTGGACGATCTGGTCGCTGCTGGGTTCCTCCAGGAGGGGGTCCCATCGGAGCCGACGAGGTCGGGACGACCCGGCACCCCTCTGGTCGCAGGAACGGCGATCGCGGCCCTGGGACTGCAGGTGAATGTCGCCGGGCTGGCGGCGCGGGTGGTCGACCTGTCGGGCCAGGTCGTCGCTGAGCGTCTGGTGGCGCAGTCCCTGGTCGACTCGGACCCTGCGGAGGTCCTGGCCCAGTTGCGCGGGCTGGCTCTGGCCTGCCTCGCCGAGGTGCCGGCGTCGCTGGGAATCGTCGGGGCTCGGCTCGCCCTTCCCGGCGTGGTGTCCGTCCCCGACGGCGTGCTTCTCGTCGCGCCCAACCTGGGCTGGCGCGAGGTGAGGCCTGCCGACCACCTGGGGTCGGGCATTTTCGACGGTATGCCGCTGCGGCTTGGCAACGAGGCCGACCTTGCCGCCCGAACCATCGCCGACATGGCACCGGGTCGGCCAGGCCCCCTGCGGGACTTCGTCTACGTCTCCGGCGAGATCGGCATCGGTGGGGCGGTGGTCCTCGATGGCGAGGTTCTCACCGGCAACCATGGGTGGGCCGGCGAGATCGGCCACGTGTGTGTGGACCCGAATGGACCCCGCTGCCGCTGCGGCTCCACGGGCTGCCTGGAGCGGTATGTCGGGCGAGACGCGATCGCGGCCGCTGCGGGTTGCGACCCCCTGGCGGTGGTGGACCTGGTCCGGGCCGGTGATGAGCGGGCGCTGGCGAGCACTCGAGCTGCGGCCCGCGCCCTCGGAATCGCGCTGGCCGGGGTCGTGAACCTCCTGGACATCCCCGCCATTGTGTTGGGGGGTTACCTGGGACAGATTGGTGGCGTGCTCATCGCCGGGCTGGAGGAGCACCTGGCAGCGCGCGTCCTCTCGTCGGGGTGGGTCACGCCCACGGTCACGGTCGCCACCGAGCGCCCGGCGGCGGGGGCGACGGGAGCGGCCTTCGCCGAACTCAACGCGGTCCTATCGGACCCGGCGCCGTGGGTCGATGGTCACGGGCGCGGCTTCAGCGCGAGGAACTAGTCGTGCTCGCCACGAAGTGGTCAGGGGCTGCGGCGGTCAGGGGGTGAGGCGGTCAGACGCTGACTATGGGCAGGTCGTTGACGCGTTCGGATCTCGCCAACTACCTTCTGATGTAGAACGTTTCAATCCGGGTGAGCCAGGCAGGGACGCGCACCTAGACGAACTCCACTCGCGAGACTGAGGTGTCCGTATGCCGCCGCTCCCGACGCTCCCGACGCACGTCATGTTTGGGGCGGCGTACTACTACGAGTACCAGCCGTACGAGCGTCTCGACGTGGACTTGGATTTGATGGCAGCCGCCAGTTTCACCGTGATCCGTGTCGGCGAGTCGGTGTGGTCAACCTGGGAGCCGGAGGACGGGCGCTTCGACCTGGATTGGCTCCAGCCGGTTCTTGATGGAGCGCACCAACGAGGAATCAGCGTCGTTCTCGGGACTCCGACCTACGCGGTGCCGCCCTGGCTTGCGCGGCACTATCCAGAGATTGCCGGCGAGCTCAGGACTGGTGAACGCATCGGCTGGGGTGGGCGCCAGGAGGTCGACTTCACGCATGCGGCCTTCCGCTTCCACGCTGAACGGGTCATCCGAGCCGTCGTCAAGCGGTATGTCGACCATCCGGCGGTCATCGGCTTTCAGGTCGACAATGAGCCGGGGTTGCGGCTCTTGCACAACCACGCCGTCTTTCAGCGTTTCGTCGACGGCCTGCGCAGGAAGTACGAGACGGTGGAGGTACTCAACCGCGAGTGGGGACTGGTCTATTGGTCACACCGGTTGTCGACGTGGGCGGATCTGTGGAGGCCGGACGGAAACGTCCAGCCGCAGTACTCGCTGGCATGGAGGCGGTTCCAGGCGCAGCAGACCACCGAGTTCATCACCTGGCAGGCGGGCATCGTCCGCGAATACATGCGCCCGGGGCAGTTCCTCACCACCTGCATCGACTATGGGCGGCCGGCCGTCGACGATGAGGAGCTGACCGCCTCGCTGGACATCACGGCAGGGAACGCCTACTACGAGATGCAGGATGGGTTGGCAGTGCCTGACCGCAGGGCCGGTCGGCGCGGCGTAGTGGGGGATGGCACGTGGACGCTCTTTCAGCGGGCGGACCGCATGTGGAGTTCACGCCAAGAGCCGTTCCTTGTCACCGAAACCAACGCCGGGCACATTTTCGCCCCGCACGGTCGTCCCGCCTACGACGGTCAATGGCGTCAGGCGGCCTGGGCTCTGATTGCCCGCGGTGCGCGCATGGTGGAGTACTGGCACTGGCACACCACCCACGCCGGCACCGAGACCTACTGGGGCGGGGTTCTCCCTCACAGCGGGCGCCCGGGACGGACGTACCGAGAGATTGCCCAGTTGGGCCAGGAGATCACCAGGGCGGGGTCGCTCGTCACGGATCTCACTCCTGACGCCGACATCACGATGCTCTATTCCTTGCCCTCCATGTGGCTGGGTCAGGAGGCGCCCTTGCTCGCGCCGAACGCCGGCGCCGGCGACGTTGACACTTTCGACGCCTTCTTCGACGCGTTCTATCGAGGCGCATTTGACGCTGGTCTCCAGGCCCGCATCATGCACGTGGGCCAGTTCATGGGTGATCGGGAGACCGATCCGGCTCAGGCGGCTCGGAATCACCCCGTGCTCGTCGTCGCCGGCCTTCTTGTGGCGCAGGACTCGACCCTCGACTGGCTCGCCGCGTATGCGCGGGCCGGCGGGCACCTCGTCCTCGGCCCGCACGCCGGCTACGCCGACGAGGAAGGGCGCGCGCGCACGGACATCCAACCCGCGCGCCTGGCAGCGGTCGCGGGGGTGTGGTTCGAGGAGTTCAGCAACCTCAGGGAGGACGTGCCAGTGGGCGCGACTGATGCTCTCCCCTTGGACGGCAGGCCCGCCGCCACGCGCTATGTGGAAGGCCTGGTGCCCGACGGCGCGACGGTGCTCGCCAGGTATGAGCACCCACACTTTGGGCAGTGGGCCGCCGTCACGACAAGGGTTGTCGGCACCGGACGGGTGACCTGTGTGGGGGCATTACCCAACCTCGATCTTGCTCGTGGCGTGATGCGCTGGATTGGCGCCCTTCGACCGTCACCATGGGCGAACGTCCCCGAAACGGTGACCAGCACTGGCGCGACGTCCGCGTCTGGACGCCGCCTACGTTTCCTGCACAACTGGTCCTGGACCGAGGCTGAGGTGCGGGTGCCGGCCGCCGTGGCCGATGTGTTGGGTTCCGACCGTTACGCCGCCGGAGACACGGTGCCGTTGGCGGCCTGGGATGTGCGCGTTCTCGTCGAGGAGTGAACCTCCTGGAGAACGGCCAGGGGTCCTCAACGATCGCGACCACTTCGCTCGACTGGAAGGCGGAGGTGGTGTTCGCCTGGGAGGAGCTCCTGCGCGTGGTGACCGGGCAGCGAGAGGAGCGCTCGTGACGTTGGGGGGACGGACACCGAGACATCCCAGGTGTGGTCACTCCTGGTCCAAGCAACCGCAGCCGTTCGGCCAAGCGAGGAGTGGCTTGCCGACCCCCGCCGGACACGGTCGTCGTCCGGCGGCCGGACCTCGAATTGTCGCCATCCTGCGGCTGTCTGCACGAGTCCACCGACGTTCTCGTGTAGCCATGCCCCTGCCGAACCAAGGAAGAAGTGGTTGCAGCTGCGGGCGCCGCTCCATGCCTCCCAGAGGGTGCCATTCCCGGAGGACATCCATGCACCCCAAGAAGGTTCGGTGCGCTGAGTGGCGACGGTCAGAGCCAGATCGACTCGTCCGTGCCTGCTGAGCGCGGGTAGCAGATGCTTCACTCCGATGGCGCCGCAATCGAGGTGGCCGTTCGTACGTTGCTCGATGTCGAGGACCAGAGCATCCAGCACCCGTCGAGTCTCGGACTCCGGCACTGCCAGCAGCGCCAGAGGCATCGCATTCATGGTCTGCCGGTACCCAACACCATCCACGGCGTAGAGCCCGGCCTCCCGGTCGAAGTAGGCCCGATGATAGGCGGCAGCCAGGTTTCGCCGGGCGTCGAGATAGGTTGCGGCCATTGCCGTTTCTTCCACGAGCGCCGCCATGGTTGAGAGGCGGTCAGCTAGCTGCAGCACCGACATCGTCGACACCGGAGCTGGCCCCTCTGGTGTAGGCCACTTTCCGGGAGCCACCCAGTCCCCCCAACTGTGCAATGGCCAGATCCAATCGGCGTCCGCAGCGATCTCAAGAGCGCGATCGAGGTAGCGTGCCATCGGCTTGAGGTATCGATAGATCACCTCGCTGTCGCCGTACTCCCAGTAGAGGTTCCAGGCAAGGAGGATGAGGGAGCCGCTCCATGCAGGGTCGATGCGCCGCCCCCACCCCGGAGTCGGCACTATCTGCGGGACGACGCCCATTTCATCGGCGGAGTCGACGTGGTCATCGAGCCATTTGGTCAGGAGTGAACGGAGGTCGAACCGGCGCATCGCGCTTTCGGCAATGAGGTGACCGTCGGCCGTCCAACCGTTCTTCTCGTATACGGGGGTGTCGGTAGGGACGCCATGCAGATTGTTGAGCAGCGTCGCAGCCGTGGCGTTCTCGATCCAGCACAAGGTCTGCTCATCGCAGTCGAACGAGCCGGTCTCCTCGAGCCTTGAGACATAGGGAATGGCGGTGATGTCAGAGAGCTCGACGCCACCCTCGAGGTGCACAGACACGTACCGAAACCCCTTGTAGGTGAACTCTGGCTGCCACGTGAGTCCTTCCGAGGCTGCTGCGAACTCAAGCCGATCGACCTGTGCCTGCCCGGAGGTCAGGATGTTCTCGCACTCGACGGCGCCAGCGTCGTTGAGGTATTCACCGTACTTGACTGACACGGCGCCAGAACTATTGGCGCGGAGTGTGAGTCGTACCGTTCCTGCCAATACCCGACCAAAGTCGTGAACGTGATCCGACGACGTCCTGTCGGCTGCTGGGACGGCTCGGATCGGCGCGGCCTCCACGACCGGTGGAGCATCGCCGAGTTTGAGGGC
>APMI01008019.1_pt1 | contig 25846 bp, 21 predicted proteins | sample 667938 | NCBI WGS metagenome assembly APMI01 (sample SAMN01084076, study PRJNA167559) | wastewater metagenome | biome: Wastewater | place: Denmark: Ejby Moelle, Odense | collected 2011-11-28
GAGCAGCGCAATCCATTGAAATTATTGTCAATAAATTTACCATTATTATTATTTGCTATTTCTTTCAGATTTTTTCTTCCTGTGAGATGATTCTCATAACTATATCTATAATCTGCATCTCGATCGTCACTTTCATTTTCAACTGATGTTTTAAATCGAGCTAAATGTTGCTTTTGCTGATATTTTAAATGGTTCATCTTCAATATTGCTGATACTTGAGATTGAGGTTGCCGGAGTGGAAATCTGCTTATTTGACTGCTTGTTTGCAGAAAATAACATCGACGAGACCGATGAGTCTGAGCCGCCTCTGTGAACGAGCTGCTCATTAATTTTTATTCTTAGAGATTATTTATTAAGTCTCGATTCTATCATATTATAATCTATGCCTGCAATAAAAACAATCATTCTTTTTTCTACTCAGTCTTTGTTTAGCCTTGGGAAACTTGTGCAATTATGTAAGCCATTGAGCATATCAACTTTTTGGTATAATCTAAGTGTAAAAATTCGTTTGGTCCGTGAGCATTAGAATTAGGTCCGAGAACTCCAGTGATGATAAACTGTCCTTTAGGCCATAATTAAGAGAATTTGCCCATAACGGGGATGCTGCCACCTTAAGCAATTGCAAGCCAATCATTTTTAAAGAAAATCTTTGAAGATTGCTCGATTGCTTTATGCAAATTTTCATCGTACTTTGGAGCATTCCAACCCTTGGAAGCTCGAACGTTTTTCAATTAAACCTATGTTATTATTGCAAATTACATGAGCTCCGTATGGAACATTGGTAGTTAAGAGCTCAGTCAAGTCTTTTACTGCTTGATCACTGTCAAGAGTTGGTGGCATTCTTAAAGAAAATCTCAATTAAAGGGCAGGTAGCATAACATTTCCTGAACCGACTGCAGCAGGAAATTATTTCTGTCCTATAACAGTCAAAGTAGGCTTCCAACCTCTATTAATCAAGCATTCTAGAGGCGAATTTGATATAGTTTGGGCTCCTTTAATCAATGGGAATGCTTTGATAGCTTAGTTGCCCTTAATTTGTGAGAGCTTGTAGTTTTATTCGTATCTGTCTCCAGGGATGTTAGAATGGAACTTTGGGTTAATATCACCAGTTTGTATATTTTATACTCTGTTCAACAAAAGTGATGCAATTCTCCAGCATGACGGTACAATACCTGATGCATCACCACTGTGCACTCCTTCATCGAGTGTTTGCACTCTCAAGGTGCCAACTAAGTTGCCTCTGAGTGAATTAGTCAACCAGAATCTATCGTAATCAATTGTGCCAGAGTCTAGACAGAATATAACATTTGGTGTGCCAATTCTATCTTTTAATTAATCAACATAATGCAACATATGAGCACTACCACTTTCCTCATCACCCTCTGTGATCATTACACATCCTGAATGTATTTATTATTACTTGGTAAGGGAATATTTTGTTCTTGCACTGCCTTAATAGCGATCATCGTGCCATAAGTTGAATAGCCATCATCAGCGCCACCTCGTCCGTATAACTTACCATCCTTGATGACCGGGTTTGTTGCGCTTAAGCCTTAGTCCCAGCCTGTGAATGGAGGCTGCTTGTCAAAATGGCCGTAGAAAAACAATGTGTAAGGCAAAGTTCCCTCAATTTATGTAAAGATGATTGGAGAGTATCCTTCATGTTTGATGATCTAGGTTTTCAAACCTTTAATTTTGAGATTCTCTACCCAGTTTTTAACATGATGAGCAGCTTTTTCAAGTAATCCATTAGTGTTCCATTAAGCATCAAATGCTCTTGACAAATTAGGAATTCTGATGTATTCCATGATGGACACGACAGCCTCATCAAATTTCTAATGAACGAATGCCTTAGCCTTCTCTGTATCAAATTTCTCCATATCAATATTATTATGTAAGGATATTACTCAAATTCTTTTTAAACAATAACCTTAATAAACAATCATTCTGGTATTTGAATAATCGACAGACTGCTGTCTTTATTTTTCCTCATTGGTTTGTTGTCACGTGGGGTTAAATCGATTGATAAATCATGTTCTTCAACTTTTGCTGGAACTTTATTTGTTTTCGAGTTATTTGAAGAGAAAGAAGTATTGTTGATCTTTGGAGGCTCAAAATTAGCTTTGGATTTGCGACTACTACTGGCAACTGAAATATCATCAAACCGCATATTTTTAATCTGGTTCATTAACATATTAGCTCGACCATTCGAAATTTCACTTCTGCTCATTAAAAAAGATAAGCTTGATTTGTTGTCGTCATCTTATTACTTGTTATTCTTATTGATGGGAGACTGCTAGTGTTCGGCATATGATAGAGACATATTTAATTTTTAACTTTTGTGCGATTTATGTGATTTTGGTTGACTTAATATACTTAAATTATCATAATCGCTTTTTTTATCAACATTGTATCTGTTATTTTTATTTCTTGATCTAGACTGTGATCTATTTGATATTGATCTTTCGTTTCTGTTATTTCTGTAATTGTTATTTCTTTGTTGTTAAAAATTGTTTCTTCCTCCTCTTCCAATTTATTAGTTCTCGCCTCCTCTATCTCTATTAAATCTACCTACAAATCTATTATTGTCTCTCCTATTTTATCTATTTTATGCTCCTCTTTATTGCCGATTTGTATTCCATTGACCTCTACTGTCCCCTCTATTTGTGTGAGTCATGCGACGGTAAGATTGATCATCGATGAAGTTATACTTCAACATGGTTCTTAAATACTTATCTTGTGTGAACTCTGATTTCAGACTGTTTTCGAACTGTCTCTTTGCTTCTTGCATCATATAATACTCATTTGAACGCTTTATTTATACGTCATTGTCTAAAGTGTTTGAGTACCTACACTGAAGTTTACGAGTGTAAGTCATGTAATTATAAGGACGCAATTCATACCATCCACTTGGCAGTTACATTTCCTCTCGCTCATTTTGCTTTACTTTGTTCTATGGACAGTCTAACAAATTATTTTATATTCCTGCTTCAGCTTACCTTTGGCTTGGGAAACTGACTTTACAATGGGAATCATCGATCCATGTAACTTATGGAGACAAACCCTCGAATTTAACTCTAATTTGTTTTGTACTAAGGAAATCTACACCGTAAAGTATCAGTTAATTAGGAATTATTGCAAATTTTGAATTTGAGCAGTCAGGTTCTCTCCTTTTTCTGAAGAAATCAGTTTCAGGGTTCATCTTTTTGATTTATGAGCTAAAGAACTTTTTAATCCTGCTTGCAATGATCTTATTTTTGTCTTCTTAGCTACCAGGAAGCTATGTTTTGATGACAGCTAATATGACATCAAATTAGCTGCCCATGTGTGCTTAATACAGCTTTTTTCGATTCGATTCATACTCAAGCCGTTTTTGCTATTATTGCTGCTCATTTGTTTATTATGAATCCAAATCAATGGGGTCGTTGATGCTGCCTAAATTTAGCATCGGAGTCACTTATTCTATAATTTATTAAGAATTAACTCTTAGTTTATAGTTTTCCGCTAATCAGTATATATCTATAAAGCAAAATTCAAATTTATCCTTGTGGGCTCACAGAGTTTAAAAATAATTAAATCAATTTAATTAATTTTTCATCTCTTGATTATCTAACTTTGGTTACTCTTTAGCTTCACCATGATCTGAATCATTGACTCCTGATGAAGATTCCTATTCTTATTTTTTCGTTCCTTTGGGTACTAAATTTTCTTTCTTGATTTTCTTCTCTTTGTTCAAATATTGTCCTGCAGTCTTCTTGACATAGTTATTAATCTTCTTCTTATTGATCTCCCAGCGATAATATTTACTTTAACTTCCATGCGTATCCTTAACTTTGACATCTTTATTAGTAGCAAGTCGACAGAATAACTTTCTCTTAACTCCATCAACTTCATATTCCTGCAACTCGTACCATATTTCAGACTCGTGTTAGTCTTTCATAGAGTCACCCTTGATACAAGGCTTGATCGTTGCCTCAGCTTACTCTTTTGTATTGAATGCGATATTGCAGGAAGAATCATTTATCCATTCGATTTTGAAATGGGGATTCGTGTTGAAGTAGTTTCTTATCTTTTAATTCGACATGTAATCCACACCGAATAAATACCAAGCGTTATACCGAATTATTGTGTTGTCTTCGCTAAAATCAGGGTTTTATCGTTTATTGAAAAATGCTTCATTATTTTATAATTACTGTTGGGATCAGACTCCACTTTGATACTAGGGAAGAATTTCTCAGTTCGTTCCTTGATTCTTCTTTTACGCTCAGTCATATCGTGAATATCTTCAAGTAGCACGCCCTCTAAGTACTCCATTTTACCAGTTTCTGAGGCCTTCTTGATTTTGTACAACTTATAGTCAGTGAGAGTGATAGGAATGTACTCTGAACCGAACTTCTCGGCTCTTGTTTTTAGGTGCAAGTTAATATCATCAATCTACTTCTGCTCTTTTTTTGCGATTTATTCTATAGCTAATTGCATTTTTTTGATCTGATTTGTCTCAAAATATTATAAATTTGAACCTATATTAGCAAATTCAATATTTAGAGAGAAACATGTTAATATTTTTAGTTTAAAAAATATTATTAACTTTACGTCACGAAGTATTAACCATGATAATATTCAATTTATTTGCTTTTACATGTTGTTGTTATTGAAAATTGAATGCTTTGACAAAAATTCTGGTTTTAATTCATAATTATAATATTTGTAATAGATAATGAAAAAGCAGTCAGTACCCTCATAAGATTTCGGATAAAGCCTGATTTAGTCAAACTCCAAAAACGCATCAATTCCTCAACCGGTAAAAGCCTCAAAGCCGACTCAATAAGGATAATCAAAGCTGACAGACCAAATCCATATTGACCCTCATGACTACGACTTATCGGCAGCTGGACACCCCCTTAGTTGCATATTTACTTTCTTGTTTAAGGCCGCAGCATTCATAATGTAACAACTGCAATTCTATCATAGTTACTTTTTCTTCGGCTATATCTTCAGTCTCGTCACCACCTTCATTATCGTCACTATATTGAGTGCCATCGATTTCTGGGTTGTCAAGAATGTCACAGGAAGACTGCTTGTCGGATTGCGTTGGTGGAGTGATTTCGATTAAAGAGGGAAGGAAATATGGAGATTTTAATCATATGATCGAGAGCATAAAGCGAATACTGTTGATGTTGCTTTCTTTTGGACCAGCCAGTTAGCAGGCACACTAACATGGGCGGCATTTTTAGTACTCAAAATTCTATCGATTGACTTCTTCTGGGTACTCAATAATAATAATATAGGGTTTACTGGTGTTCATTAATTTTTCACTTTGTGGGACAAATTTATACGGATACTATAAATGCAGAGGAGAACATAACAAAAAAATACAAGACCTTAAGGCTCAAGGAATCGCAACTATCGCTGGCAGACTATTCAGAGTACAAAATATTATTATTTTAGTGAATATGGATTAAATATTGATTTGTATGCTGCTAACTATTAATACTCATATCATCATTTTTATTTAACTTCTTCTTCACAATATAAATCTATTTTCATGCACATTTCTGTTGCAACTGCACAAATACTTTATCTCCACTGACCAAAGGCACTGTGTCTTAATCCTGCAGATCAATCCAGACATCGCAGTCAAGCCTATTATTCATAGTGAGTCCAAATCTCATAACCCACTCATGTTAAGGATGTGCTATTTATGATTAGTTCTATTGCAGTTGGCTCCATGGGAATGATTTTTTTATGGATTTAACACGCGGCGGAAATTATTATTATATACTTGTCCTATAGTTATATACAAGAGTACATGAATGCGTTTGGGTACATGCTGTCCAGTTTGTGCTGTAGGCGGTATAGAACGAGGATTGGCTGGGATTTCTGCATGTTTAAATATTATTATTATCCAATTTGTATTATTTTACATTACAAATAATACTGCATTAATATAAAAAAATCATTTAAACTAATAAATTTGTTTTTGCAATAGCTTTCTTTAAAATACTCTTAATTTCTATATTGTTTGACTGTTACTTTCGTATCAGACTATAGTAATAATACAGATAATAATAATAATAATTAAAAGTTATAATTCTTTGCCAAATCATGAGCTAATCCCTGCCAAAAAAACCCGAATATCGAGGCCTGGTAAACGAAGGCTCAACTTGTTATTTGAATTCCTTACTGCAAACTCTATTCATGACTCCATAATTTAGACAGAACGCCTATAACTATGTGTACATAACCATCATAATAATATAGTCACGATTAGCGGAAGATATCAGCTAATGATAGTATACCTTACCAACTGCAGAAATTGTTTGTGCTCCTGCAAGTTAATTAAGGCTCAGTCTATACTAAGGGATTGCTTAAGAGTTTCCAATGGAATTAAGTTGACTCTTTTCAGCAACATGATGTGCAATAATTCTGTAGAGTGCTGTTCTAAGCTCTTTAAAAAGCGTCAAAAGGGGAAAATTGGATATAGAAAATGTATTCAGGTGTCATGTAATCGTATATTTCATGCGGACAACATCCTAGATCAAATCAGTAAGTGTTTATGGATTTATCACTGCCAATAAAAAATCAACTTACACTTACTTGCTATAAGACTATCGAATAATGTCTGAAATAATACTTGCGACCTTAGACTATTGATTAAGTAAACTGTGACGGCTGTGGATCTAAAGTAAAAGTATAAAAAGGTATGAGATTTATAAACTTACCACCTATATTAACTCTGCAAGTCAATAGATTTTAATTGAACTATGATAATATGCAGCGATAGAAAATAAACACTTTCCTGTATTTTCCATAAATACTATAAATGGGAAGATTTATAGGCCCATTTTAACAAATTGAAATGAAAGGCATGCCTAAAGATTTACTTGATAAAGTTGTATTCACTGAACGAGAGAAGTCAGCCAGATAAACCGATTGGGGCATTGGCGGGCTTACTGTTACTGGTAAAGGAATTGAGCGTAAAAAATCATTTTAAGTTTAAGCGGAGAAGAAGCAGACGAAATTTTATGATGAAGAAAATAAAGATAAAAGACAAGATTAAACTAAAAAATTATCTGCATAAGAAGAGAAAGTACGTAATATACAAATTTTAAAAGACTTAAAAGCTGATAAATAAAAATTAGATAAAAGAACAAATAGTAAAAAATCATAAGATAAAAAATAATAAACGTAAAAAGTAACAAAGTAAGTAATGAATTAGAGTAAATAATAGAAAATTAAATAAGCCAATGCGAAACCTTCAACATTGAGTAAAGCTCCTCCAGCAAATTCTCTTGAAGACGATATGCTGTTTGGATCTTTCATGGACGGATTTGATAGAACAGGACAATCAAACTTGAATGAGTTTGATGATATCGTAATAGAATCATCTAAGAAAGGGGTTCCAAAATTCCAAAAAACATAACCTCACTTCACCCACACATAATAAACATTTGACCCAAATAAATAGTATCCTAAGAACACTTATGTCCTATACTCAATATTAGTGCATTCAGGTGGAGCCTACGGTGGCCACTATTATGCATATATTTTCAATGGTATCGACTGGTTCTGCTTTAACGATAATAATGTGAGGAAAGTATCACGAGAATAAATTAGAAAATATGGGCATCCTGCTTAATAATCGAGCTATGGAGCCAATGCTTATCTGTTATTCTATAGAGAGGCAAGCACATTCAAAAATTTAGTTGGTAAATAAGTGATTAAAATACCTGAGGAATTGCTTTAAAAAGTGCGAAATGATAAAACTCAAACAAATGATCCATTAAAGGTATCTCATGATACTGAAACCATTAAAACTCGATTCAATCAATTACAGAATGGACTAGTGCTTAAAATTAAGTACAAGTGCGATAAAAACAATTTATGCACACTGATTATTCCAGATCGACACTCCTAAACAATTAAATCATTAAAAGAGCTTATTAGGACAAACTTAAACATTGAAGAAGATGATGCTAACTGGAGAATTAGAAGGTATAATAAATCAGAAGATACAATGCATGAAATTTATGACACTAAAGAAAATTTAGATAAAAATCTATAATAATTTGGACTTAGATAGACCTGTCAAATGGCAATATAAACAAAAGATGCATAGCAATAGTTTGAAGACTATGATCCTAAGAATATTACTATCAAGCTAAATGTTTGGAGAAATGATTTGACCTTGTTGACGGAAACACATTTAAGGCCTGTGAAATTGGGGATTAGATAAGAAAAGAGCTTCGCATAGTTTTACGAAAAAGTCAAAAATATATTACATTTGAGAAACCCACTAATAATCAAACGAAATTTTTCAGTAGGCAATCCATATCAAATCTACACTCTTTAAGCAAATGCTGAGAAATCATTACTGTCACTGAGATTTTTCAATGGTATTAATCTGTACGTAGAGGAAAATGATTCTGATAAACCAAAATGGCAGAAGGAGTTCTAGGATGAGAAATATAAATGCCAAGTCAGATTCAACAATCCAAGAGAAGGATACTAAAAAAATTACGAGATCTTCATCGACACTCGTAAAACATTAGGTGAACTAAAGCAAAAAATATCATAAATAATCAGCATCGGCGTTGATGAATTTCGTATGAAAAAATCACAGCAAGCAGTCTCATAAATGACAGCATACAAGAAAAGGTTAACTGATTTAAAATTTGTCAATGTGTAATACATGCATATTGAGTAGGGTAAATCTTCAAAAGGCACAGTAATTGTTCGAAAAGGTATTGCTTCAGTAATAGATGAGCAAATAGATTTTTCACTTGGGTAAGAGTTTCAATTATAAATTGAAGGCAATGTAAGTACTGTTGCTGATCTGAAAAATAAGTTAGGTTAAAAATATGGAATACCAGAGTTCAATATTCGAGTGAGATAATATAAAGCGACTCAATTCGGTGAGATATATAGAGATTCTGAAAATTTAATTAAAATACGAGAGAAATCGCTCGTATGGTAATAACTATAAATTGAAGATCCTAAAGGATTACAACTTTATATCAGAGTATTTAATGTTATGACTTTGTAACTTGGTCCATTACTTTCATGTTTCGTTGAAGCTAGTGGCAATTACGAATAGCTATCGTTAATAATATAAGAGTAAACAATAATCCCTTCTGATAAAATACTTGTTCATAAACCAGTGAGTAATTTTGTTGATCGATCGCTACTTTTCGACTGTGATTGGCATGAAATACGATTTCTTTCGAGAGCAATTCGCGACTAACCTCTGTTTTTAACCACGGATGGTGAAATTCTAATGTAATTATTATCAAATAATTCAGAGTTAAGGAATCCTAAGCTGCATATCATCCTAAGCCAAGTAATAAATTGACATCAGGAGATAGTAAAAATACAGTAGGATAATCTAAAAACACTAATAAAGAAAGAGGACTCAAAATTACAGTAGTAGCAGAGAAAGAGTAAGAGCCATAATAAATAAAATAGACAACGGTTGGTAATAATGAAACATCATCTTAAAGTCAAGTCAAAAATAATAATTAAACATTAACCGAGAGTAAGGATAATGATAATGATAAATAATAGTTACTTTGATGTTGAGTATATGATAAGTAAATTTTAATTTTTATATTGATTTAAAATAACACTAAGTTAATCGAGTATGAACAAAAATTATTGTTTATTTCCTTTTTATTATAAATTTTATCAATTCATAATTTTAAAATTGACTTTCCTTTAACTTAAATTATGACATCGTATATAATTTTAATTATAGATCTTTTGTGCAATAAAATAGTGTAATAATAACAGGAGAGACAAACAATTTGTTATTTAATAAGTTGCATAGAGTTAGAACATTTCATATAAATTTAATAGAAGAAATTAAAAATTTAGAAATTTGCTAAAATCTTCCATTAATTAAGATTAAAAAATTGTCATCAGTGCTCATGGAAGATCTACAAATGAAGCCTCCAAATAACAGTGGCCAGATTTATCGACTAGAAATCAAGCAGAAGAATGCCCGCACCAAGAAGAGAAAAGTGAAGACCTGGAGCCCCGAGGAAGATGATCAACTTGTGAAACTTTATGATTAGTATCCCAAAAAGTGGGGAATCATTGCCAGTCTTATGTAAGACAGAAACGAGAACCAGTGTCTGCACCGATATCGAAGACTCTCGCAACTAGGAGCTCACAAGAAAATCTGGACTGCCGACGAGGATCATACAATTCTGTCGTTGGTCAAGAAAGTAGGAAAAAATTGGAAACTACTTGCTGAAATCATGGGAACTAAAACTGGAAAACAAATTCGGTAGAGGTTCATCAATAAGCTTGACCCTAAAATTAAGAATAACGAATGGACTGACTAATAAGATAAGCTCATTTTAAAATATTACTCTGAAGTTGGAAGCAGATGGTCATAGATTTCAAGAAAGCTACCAGGCAGACCTGAAAACAAGATAAAAAATCGATTCTATTCCTTTATTCAGAAAAATTATGACATCCGTTACGTCTGTGTTGATGCAAATTCTATAGAAAATCAAAACCAAAATACAAAGCTGACCGTTGAAGGCGAAGGTGAACAAAGTCGACAATCAAACTCTAATCTTCCAGAGACACTCTCAGTCCTACAGCCCCTTTTGAAGATGGAGCAAATAGAGTACGAAAAGGAAAAGCCTCTTCGCTTGAAATAGTTGTCTCTCAACTATAAAAATCAATCTAAGGAATCGAATAGCAAGCCAATAAGAAGAGCCCGTGCGATTCCAAACTATTCTCGTTTTATGTAGCAAAGAAACCAAGAGAATATTTACTAGGAAAATTAAAAATCATGTTCTCCTCAAAAAAATATAAAAAAATCTTTTACCGCCCCTGCAATTAAAAAGTAACAATAAGACTTGCCATCAATAAAGTAGCTTGATGATGAATTTAAAATTGTTGAGCAATAAGCTCCTCAACCTTTGAGTCGTCTCTAGCTGCCACATATAGGCAATGGTTCCCTATACTTAGGATAATAGAAAGATTAAATTTTTGGGTCAAATGGACAAATTAGTCATCGTTATTACATAAAATCTCTTATCAGAGTGTAGGAATAATTTGGTCAAGTGTAGCATAAATATCGCAGTATAAGAGATTTAGTTTCCAATAATTAAATATAGAACCACGATAACGAACTTTTTTATTTGTCTCATAATTGAAACCCATTAACTATAGGGTTAAATTATGTGATTTACAATATAATGATTTGTATATTTTCGTTCTACAGTATATTTTTACTTTAGTTTTATCTATATCTATATGATGCATATTAATAATTAGAATCGCATGAATTTACTAATGCGTATAGATGTATATAGATAATAATAATAGCCAACATTGTACAACAATGGACCCGTAAGCAGACCCTTTCTCAATATTTGACACAAAGCAAGACATCGATGCGAGTGAGCTAGGCAAACCAAAAAAGAAAGTGCATCTCGATCCCATGGTTCAACTTGAGTCTGCCATCATTGCCAATAAATTGAGCACTAAAACTAAGAACTAAATGGTCGATTAACTTAATCTTAATAACAATGATAGTGATAATTAAGATGATAAGAAGAAATTGGATGATGTTTAGATTTAGGTATAAAGGAATGATTAAGGATGTATACATTAAGTGTTTTATCCTAAAGGGTATAATCGCACTGTATATACTGGACCCACAAACGCGCGTAAGTATCCTTTCACATTGGATCCCTTCCAGCAGAAAGCAGTACGAGCAATATAGTCAAACTAAAGCGTCTTAGTCTGTGCGCACACATCGGCAGGTAAAACAGCAATCGCCTAGTACGCAATTTCAGTTTGTATGCGTGATAAATCAAGAGTAATCTACACTTCGCCAATTAAAGCACTTTCCAATCAGAAATATCGAGAGCTGAAGAAAGATTTCCAAGATGTGGGATTAGTAACCGGTGATGTCACTATCGATCAGTCCGCATCATGTCTAGTTATGACCACTGAAATTCTGAGGAATATGATTTACAGGGGTAGTGAGATTGTTCGGGAGATCAAATGGGTCATTTTTGATGAAGTGCACTATATGAGAGATAAGGAAAGAGGTGTTGTCTGGGAGGAAACTATCATACTATTGCAAGATGTTAAGTTTGTATTCCTCAGTGCCACTATCGGCAATCCTTAACAATTTGCATGCTGGATCACCAAACTTAAGAAACAGCCATGCAATGTGGTTTACACTGACTATCGACCTGTTCCACTTGAGCACTATTTATGCCCTGCAGGAGGTGATGGTTTATATTTAGTGGTTGATGAAAACGGAAAATTCCATGATAATCATTTCAATAAGGCCGTGTAATTACTAGGCTAGACTGTGAATATCATTGGCTTGGACCAAAAAAAGAAATCTAATCAAAATATGGGTGCCGATCTATCAAAAATAATAAAAGTGATAATGGAAAGAAGTATGGAACCTGCAATTATCTTCAGTTTTAGTAAAAGAGATGTGTAATCATTCGCGAAATCAGTCGTCGCAAAATACGATCTCACCACCAAGGACCAAAAATAAAAAATCGCATCAATTTTCGAAGATGCTATCGCAGTCTTAGATTAGGTCGATCGTGATTTGGCAACAGTTACGGCAATTAAAGGTATTCTGATGAAGGGAATAGGAATCCATCATGGAGGTATGCTCCCTTTACTAAAATAAACCGTGTAAGTATTGTTCCAAGTTGGACTTATCAAAATTTTATTTTCTACTTAAACTTTCTCAATGGGTATCAACATGCCTGCTAAATCTGTAATCTTTACTTCAGTGAGAAAGTTTGATGGTTAAACGTTTAGATGGATTGGTGGTGGCTAATACATTCAGATGTCTGGTCGAGCTGGTAGAAGAGGTCTCGATAAAAAGGGTACTACCATCTTGATGATCGACTAAAAAATTTAACCATAATCTGCGAAGGCTATGTTACAAGGAAAGAGTGATCAGTTACTCTCAAGTTTCTACATAAACTATAACATGTTGTTAAACTCTCAAAGATTAGAAGATATTGATCCAGACTATATATTGTCAAGATCATTTTTACAGTTCCAAAATGATGCCAAATTACCTAAATTGTTGGCTGAGCAGAATGAAAAGATCAGAAAATATAAATCATAAGAGTTTGAAGAGGAAGGTGACTATGAGCAGCTCTTCCTGCTGACTCAGAAGTTAGAGGAAAATAAAGAAAAACTAAGACAGTTAGTTTACACTCCCAAGAACATATTACAATATTTAAATGTGGGCCGTGTTGTCAAAGTTAAGGATGGGTAAATTGATTGGGGATATGGGTACATGATCAACTTTCATAAAAAATAAAGGTCAAAAAAGAAATTCGAAGATGGTAACGACTCGGTCTTCTACGTCGCTGACATCATGATTCATGTCAAGAAAAATAGAATAAATGATAAATTTGAAGCAGAGTCATACGACAAGGATGGCGAAATGGTCGTTCTCACATTTATTCTTAGTTGTATCCACGAGATCACTGCATTGAAAGTGAGTCAAATGCCCTCAGATCTTACTCTCGAATAATCAAAGCGAGCTCTCAAAGCCACTATGCTGTAACTATCGAAGAAGAAATTCCAGCTCATCAACATTCCCTGTAGTCGACCATAAGCAGCCTAGTTCCGCAGAATTATCGACACTGTAGAACAAGAAATGGTACAGTACTCACATCTACTTCCCTTGATGGACAAGTACAAAGAGAGAAGAAAAGTGCACGAGTAAATTAGACAAACAAATAAAAAACTTAAATAACTGAGTGGTATTGTGTTGAGAAAATAGAAAAAAGCATACATGAGAGTACTTAAAAGAATGGGACTTATTGAAAAAGGAGTCGTCACTCGTAAAGGAAACGTCACATGTGGTATATCATCAAATCATTAGCTATTACTAACCGAACTTCTCTTCTCAGGATTTTTCAATGATATGAACTCAATAGAAATTGCAGCTTTACTTACATCCCTTGTTCATGAGGAAAAAGCTTCCACCGAAAGAAAATATACTAAAAATCCAAAGCTGAAAGCCAAACTTAATGACATTATGAATGAAGCAAAAAGTTTATATAAAGTGTTGCACGAATGTAAAGTTTAAATATAAGAGGTAATTCTAAATTTATTCAGGACGAATATCTCGAGAGCATCAAAGAGCACCTTATTGAAGTTGCTTTCTAATGGGCTTCGGGTAATACTTTTGCTAATATTTGCAAAATGACATAGGCTTACGAAGGAAGCATTATTAGAACACTAAGAAGATTGAACTAGTTGTTGAAACAGATGTCCCTTGTCTCCAAAGAAATCGGTAATTAGGTAATAACTATCTTATTTAGGAATTAAGTGTAAAATTTGATTAAGCCAGTACTAAGATTTTCAGAGGTATTGTACAAGCAGCATCGTTATACACTGCATGATTTATTATTTTGTTTATTTTATCAACAGATCAAGAGTCAACAAACATTTCTCATCAACACACAGGCGGATTTGAAACATATTGCTAAATTCGGTTACAATTGCTTAAATTTCTGACCTGTCCCATAGTTAAATTTATATCACATGAGCTCATATCAATTATAAAAACATATAAATCAACGTTGTTCTGAACATGAAATAATCAACCACTGAATAACCTTTATCACCATCCAATTAGATGATGACAAATTCGTAGAAGAAGACATGCTTTAACCGAATAAAGCTAAATGAGGGCATCACCAGGACTAATTTCATCGGATGCCTTGTGCACTATTTCATGTTGTCTTTCATTTTTGTCAGTGTGGATTCACTACAGCCCATGCTTCTTCAACAAAAGTACAACATCGATAAAAAGGAAACAATATAAAACTTCAAAAATGTCATTGTGATTGCCTTTGACATTCTGGTCAAAATTCTGGCCGCACCTGTCTTCGGATATTTTGCCGATCGCAAAGGTAGAGCAACAATTAATCTGTATGGGATCATTTGCATTGGAGCCACCATGATGCTGATGCCATATAGCCCATAATTTTACTTCTACGTCCTCTGCAGATGTATTTATGCATCTGGAGCAATCGCAATCTCAGTTGTGCCTCTTCTAGCAGATTATGTGAGCCCTGCAAGTAGAGGAACTTGTGCTGCAATCTTAGTCTTTATGTCTTCTTTAGGAGCTGTGTCATCTGCATTTATTAATTTCACCATTCTGAGCAGCCTAAACATCGATCCCGAAATCAAAATATATTTGCAATATGGTGTAATTTCTGTCTTAATTTTCATAATTGGTCTATCCTACACGATCATTTGTCTAAAGAAAGGCAACTCTTATTACATTACTGGATAAAACCGTAAAAAAACAACAAAATAATTGATAGAAGTAGGTAAAAATTCATTGAAGCATCCTGAAATATCTACGGGTTATGTTGCAGCTTTCTTAGCAAGAAGTGACTCAATTTTACTGTCCTTATATTTAGTTCTTTGGACTTACAGCTTTGATAGAAAAGATTTTGACAGTGCCAGCTCAAAAGCATCAGCACTTAGTGGTATCGCGTACACAATAATCATGCTCAGCTGCATAGTCTACGGTTTCTTGTATGAGAAGAAGAATGTACAATTTTAATTTATTTAGATCAATAAACGCAATCTCATGATAGTCATGCTACTTTTCGCATTACTAGGGTCAGTTTGCATGAACTGTGCTCATAGTATTGACAGTTTCTTCACATACACTTCTCTTAGTTTGCTTGGTATTGGAATGTCTGGATTATTAACTGCCAGTCTATATTTGGTCAACGAGTACTCAACACCTGAGCACAGGGGTTACATCACAGGCATCCAAACATTCTTCGGGGTGATAGGCATAATATTGCAGACTGTGATGGGCGCTATCTTGTACGAGTTTGTGAACAGAAGTGGACCTTTCTCTTACTTCTCGTTCGCTTGTTTGGTGGGTATTGTGTTTACTTTGATCATCTATAGGAAAAGAAGATCAAGTAATGTAACTGAACCTACTTCGATAATCGATTCTGAATAAATTAATAAGGATAGTGAGAATTTAGCAATCGAATCTCACTGATGTATACTTTATAATTTTATATGTTAACACTCATCTCATCAAAGTATTAATTTTCTATTTAATGATAAAACTTCAAGCACAAGAATGAATATACAGGATCATCTGCTAATTTTAATAGTACCTCTGTTGTCTTATAGTAAAAATGGCGATGTTATCTCAGTTTATTCATTTTATTCTGTATTTTCTCGCCCTCGTTGATCTTCATGATGAAAATCTTCGAACGCAGTAATTCTAGGTCCTTTTCTATTACTATTTGTTTAATAATCATGAGCATACTTGCTATTACTATTATTTCTACTTCTATTTTCATAAGGTTTAGTTGAACTCTTACGACTATTGGCAATTGATTGCTGTTATCTTGCATCCAAATTCATAACAAGGCGACCATACAGCATTTAGTTTTGTCTAGCAATTTATTCACATCTTCGAAGTTGTTCTAGCTGCAGTTGTAGTACTTTGTTTTAGTGTTACTCATTTGTTCTGCTGCTATTGCTTAATATTATATTACTGTTTTTGATTTAGTTAGTGTCTGTTTTTATTGCTCTTTTTACTTATACAATGTTATTGCTTACGATTGGAGTCGGTATTTTGTTATCTATTTTATTATTTAGCATTTTAACCACCTTCTCGAGCTCTGTAATCTTATCTATTAAATTTTGTTATTTTGGTCTGTCTTACTTCTGTTTCAATCTTTCTGATATTTATTTTACACTTAGATTCACTTGAATCGTATTTGATCTGTTGTGTCTGCTAATATCTGTCTATTTGCTTACAGGATTGATATTTTTTGTTGCTTGTACCTTTTAGTTTTTAGAAATTGCAGGTTAAACTGCTTTATTTTAATTTTTATTCGATTTATCAAATATACTTTTACGCTTGTACTTTGGGTCTACACTATATCTGCTCCTTCTATTGGGAGATTAGCTATTTCTAGCTACCAGTGAACTGTTATTCGTATGTGTTAATGGCATAACAATTTGAACAGGTTCAGTTTGCCCAAATGTGACAGCTTTCTTATATCCTGCACCTGATACTCTTTATGTGTCATTTTATTTGCCAGTTATGACTATTCTATCAGGACTACGACTTTTACTTCTGTTATTGTCTCCAAATATAGGTTTACGAGGACTACCTGATTTCCTTGAAATTGATGTTCCATTTGATTACAATTTCAATAAGAAATCAGGTAACGGTATCGATAAGGAATTATTAACTAACATAGGAGATTGAGTTGAATAATTATTTGCATTTGAGGGCGAGTGAGTTATTATTGATGGTATTGTTTTACGGATTTTCATCACAGTTATTTATTTATTATTTTATGTTTAAAATTCATAGATAATCCATAAATTCATCAAAATGAACTCGTCTTAAATATTTTCTGCAATTATTTATAGTTTTAATGTGCTACATTGTAATCAGCAGAAATAGTGATAATTTCGATGCATGCATATTTATATAACTTATAATTATTCTTCAGGGCATTCAAACCCAAACATGTCAGACACACAAGGCTTTTCATAAGGCAATAACACTGGAGACATCAACCTGTTAGCTCCACAAGTACCACAAAGCTCAGATGACTACGATCAGGTTTAATCAATAGTTGTCAAAAGAGACGAGAAGGGAAATGTAACCAAGCAGTGGACTGAGGTTATCAAAATTATTAGAGTTAATAGTAAGAAACCATTTATTGGTGGTTTTAGAAAAGTAGATTCTGATATCGAATGCTGGAATGCTTTTGCTCAGACTGATCAGAAACGAACTAATCATAAATTATGCTTCACGCGTGAAACTCAAACCTACGAATGGGTTAGCAAATCGACTAAAAGCAAAAGAGAAGCAGGTACTCAAATGGAGAAAGAAGGGCTGTTTATCGATACGAGAAATGATAAAGTAATGCAACCGATTCTATACTTTAGCTCAGAAATGTGGGATGATCGAAGAAGTGAAGCTGCACTCTTTATCCAAAGATTGACTCGAGGATGGTTTGCTAGAAAGAGAGCTAATGCCCTCAAAAAGAAGAAATAGAATTAGTTTAAGGCTGATGTCGAAATGGAAGAAAAGAGAAGGAAGAATGAAGAAGTGACCCATAAGGAATAAATATAAAGGAGAAGAAATCCTAAGACTAAAAAAGATTTTGAAATTCTTTATCACGAACTTGAAGTATTTATTTGTCTTACTTTAGATGTGGCGGGTTTCTGAACTTGAAAAAATAAGAACAAACAAATCTCTTACAGAAGAACAAAGAAAAAGAGCATTGAAAGAAACTTTAGACAAAGAGATTGATTTGTTGCAAACAATTGACCGATTGAAAATAACAGCAAATAAAGGGCAAAAAGTCGATAAAATTAGCAAATATTTAAAGGACATGTCAGACCCAAAACAATGGGTGAGGTAACTTTTTAATTAAATTTAGAAAAACTGACGGTAGAGTCACAGAAGTTCATACCCCATTCACAATTAGAGCCAAATAGTTAATGGATCTTTACAAAGGTCTTAAAATGAAAAACATCTCAACCGATGAGAGATTAGACATTTTACTTAACACAAAGTGGACAGTGAAAGAATGGGACTGTAATCTAACTCGTTAAATTGTGGAGTTGATTGACAGAGAAGCTAACATGCTCGATAGAGGCAGGCCATAGAAATCATTATAAGGATTAAGACAAAGACTTGCAAATCTTTTCCTTCAGTTTATTGAGTACCCACTGTTCAATCCAGAAGCAGCTCGTTTCCAAAAAATACCATACTAAATTTCAGAATTGGCCCAGAAAGAGCCACCCACGAAGAGCAAGAACTGATTATTATTCTTTATATATTGCATTGTTCGAATATTAGTAAAAATATAAATATTCACAGCTCAGATCTTTCATGTACGGCTGTGCTGTAATAATTAACTTCTCTTATTTTCTTTCGCTCGTTCTCTAAACTATACAGGTACTGGTTGTAAGCATCCTACCAGCTCCATTCACCATTAATCGTGTAGACAGGCATGAATTCCCGTTCTCTTTCCACCATAATTCCGATACTCTTGAGCTGATCGTTGAGAACCAGACTGTTGATTTCTCGTTAGAACATGTAACAGTGCTGTAAGTTTAGATATGAATTTGTGGACGGGTTCCAGTAAGTGTGCTGGATTCTCTTAGGCGTGAAAATATGCGAGATAGTGAGACTTGATTTCTTTTATTCTATATACTGACGCAAATTTGAGATCCGAAACAGTATGTTATTTGTCCATACTGGACTACGCCGTAACATCGAATGATTGCTTTTATCTGAAGATTACAATAAGTTCTCAAGCTCAATAGCTTACAGACCTTGCTTAGGTTTATTGTATACCACTCTCTTCAGATTCTAATTTTCATTATCAGGATAAGTGCATTTAAAAACAACACTAGCAATCGGCTGACTGGCTAACACTCCAATCATGTAAGGATCGGCAATACTTGCAAGTATATTCTAAATGCCGACAACCTGTACATATTATATACCATTTTTACTCATTTAGTCCATAAGTTTATCTCCCTTGATATACAAATTAGCAAAGTCTCCACATCCGCGAGGTGCAGTTATTATCTAAAACTTCTACTTTGTTTTCAAGCATAATTTACCAGATAAATTAACTACTGGATTTTAGTTTTGCAGTAATTTCTTTATTGTCAAATGTGAATATTTTTGTAAAATAGTCGTCACTTGGTTTAAGTTATTCTCATTATGTACTAAATAGATGGGTAAATGCTCGTATAATTTAACCAAATCGGATAGCTTATCGAGCATAACTTCAAGCAGGCATTTTTGATCTGGTTTTGACACGTACGTTTCTTTAAAAATAATATTGTTGTTGCTGTCCAGAAATCGTGAACTGATGCCGCCTGCAAATATGAGTATGGCCACTTTTTTACACAATATATACCTTTGTTGTTGCTCAGCAGTTATTCACCTTAAGATTCGATTAGCTTATATTTTTGCACATTTTCGCTCATTTACTTGCTCTTACTTCTATAACTATCGTATTATGTGTAATTGATCTTCTTGCGTTATTATTTCATCTTTTTGACGACTAAATTTTGATAGAGCTGCATAATTCATGGCGATACTAGATCGGTAGTCTCATAGTCTATAGCTTTCAGATCACGCATTATGTCACGCTGAGTCTCATGCGGAAATGTCCTCAAATGAGCAATTAAATTTGAATGCCCGTAGATCAAAATCCTTGCAAGAAGATGACGCTGCTCTCGAAATTATGTTTATGATTGGAATAGTTTTAATTCTATGCTTTACAGTCAATCTTACATTATACTAGTTTCTTAGCTTAGTTTAACACTTAGTTTTAGTTCAGTTTTTGCTGTGAAGGCGGAGGAGTTGATTGCGATGGACCCATCAGAATATTATATTTGTATTTTAATAACTGCTGTAATTAATAAAATAGTATGACAGATAACATCGTCAAGCATAGCGAGCTTGAATTTTTGGTTTCTTATTCGCCATGCCCTTAAGACCAACTCTCGGGACTGGAAAAGATGGCTTAGGTACTGGAGACTGCTCTTACTCCAATGCATCTTGAAGAGGCTACCGCTGAATATCATTTGTTGGTTGTACAATCTACTATGTCACTTCCTTTTTATTTTCGCTCTTTCTATTGCCTATTCTTGGTGGAGGTGGAGGCACTTTCTTCTTTGGTTTTTCATGCTAGTTATTATTGTCTTCAGTATCTATGACTGTGTTTCCATATTAATCCTGAGGCACTTTACCGTTAATAAGATATCTTTTCAAGACTGGATCATATGTGAATGTTTCTTTTGGCTATTATTCAACTGTGCTTGCTTGTCCAGCATTCACCTGTTCTTTTTCGGGAGCTTGATTTGTTATTTTCTTCAAAGCTTGATTAAAGTATCCCATAAAATTATTCAGACCTAGGCCTTTCTAATTACTGTCTTTCGATTGAGTTTTATTTGAGTCTGCAGTATGTTTTCTTACTGGCTAATTTTGAGACTATGCTTATTCTCTTCTCTGATCAAATTGTGTTACTGTTCCATTGGTACATTTATCAATTTTCTAAATAATCCTCAATTTAGTTTATTTCTTAATTTGATAAGCACTATTGTATTGAATATTACCAATGTACGCGATAATATCTTATAGTACTTTCTGATCACTAATATCACTGACAACTCTGTTGATGAGTCTGAAGTACATGCCACACTGGTTCTATTATATACAGTTACGCAGTTAACATAGAACTAGAGCAGCATTAGCACTTGAGTGAAATTAATGGTTTAATAGATGCTCAGTTAATGAGGGCGAATTTGGGGTCAAGTATGCTATGTGATGCAGGGATGTTTATGGAGCTATAGATTATGTAGTAAGTAATACTTTACTCAATTATGATAATTACATAGGTAAGAAATTTGATTTTAATTAGCGAATTTGAGGTAATAATTATGTTGGGTTATCCAAAAATGCACTACAATACTGCAACAATATAGTTGGTCCGCATTTAATGCTTATGAATAGTTTAGCAAGTGGTGACAATTAATTTCTGGTTAGTACTTATTTAGTTAAAATATTGATTTGTTATTGAGAGTACCTTGCTTGATTAGCAAGCACAAAAGTCTTAACAATTCCCCTTAGAAGTGTGCCAGAGCCAGCAGATACTTCTGCGGCGATGGCTTGCACAATATCAGTCATATCAGGTCTATTTTTACTATGGTAATAGCTGGTACCAGTTAGCCAATGTTTGACAATTTATTATAAATTCATATCATCTTTCTCATAGCCTACATTACTGAAATGCGGGTTATAACTAGATAAAGGAGTGCGGATGTTGGACGGGTGTGGGATTTTTGGGAAACTGGGTAGCTGTTTTAAACGAGGGGATTTTATCTATTTGGGCGAATTGTGTTCATGTTTTTGTTATTCTCTTTATTAATGCTATTTTATATGTTATTCCTATTACTGCTGATGCTAATGCTGGTTCTGATTTACATGTGAAGTATGTGCGGGTATAGGCTTTGTTGAAGGAAGTGGAGGAGGTACTGGCTTATTTTTGGTACTTGCTGGAGAAGGCATCATCTGTTCATGTTCAGATTTTGAAGAAAGAGGAGGTGGGGGTGGTTTGCCTCTTGTGTTTGTCGGTGGAGGAGGCACTGGCTTACGTGTTGATGAAGTTTATGTAGGTTTTGATATTGGCTCATTTTCTGTTTTACTAACTTTATTCGAATTGATTGGTGACTCTTCTTATTTTATTTACCTTCTATCTTCAAAAGCATCAATAAAGTTATTGCTAGCTTAGCTTTAGACATTATGCTGTCTTGAGTCTATAGCAGATTAATACTTTTTGGGTTAGTGCTTAATTGGCTACTAATTATGTTGGACTGTAGATGAGCCAGCTTTTAAATATTTGTTTTTGAGCATATCTAATCTTTTCTTTCTGTCATCATTACCGCCAGTAACATTATCTCCATTGACTGCTTCCCTCGAATGACTTTTATTTTACTGAACTGGCTCTCTAATTTGGCTACCATTTTATTATAATATTGCCTATTTTTTAATCTAAATTGTATTTTTATGTTTGTCATGCTTGGGTTCCTCATGACCAGACCAAGAGTCCTCAGTGAAGGCATTGTTATTATGAGTTATGTTTTCAACTGTTGATCCAGATTGCTCATCATCGAAAAGATTTGACTTCTCGACTACTTGACGCTTACCACGTTTCATTATAAATTAATGAATTATTAGTTTACTATATGCTTGCAGTTTGATTTTATCTTTAAAGTAAACAATAATGAGATATATTGCAGCAAAAATAACTATAGTTCTAAAATCAAATCAAATATATGAAAACAAAAGCTTAAAATAAGATTATAAGCTACATTTAATAGAAATTAACAAAAATGCATTGACACTAGCTTATATAAATTGTTCATAATTTTTATAATAGAATACACTTCATAATAAAAACATGAGCATTGAGTAAGTCTACGCTGACCAATCGCTCTACAACAAGCACAAAAATACAAAATCATCAGGGTACTTAGACGACGAATACGAGCTATCCCCAGATTTCAGATAAATTGAAGACTACCACTTCCGTATTGAAGACGATCATGAAATAATAGAGCTCAAAAATTTATAGAAACACTCAGTACCCATGCAGACTGGTTTCAATATGCCCAGTAATACCAGTATGTAATTTAATAAGAAGATGGCGGATTTGTACAGTGCGTTAGATGCGGCAGTGCCTATGAAAAATGGTTAGCCTGTTATGGCTGCTGAAACTCACGGATTTTATAAACTTAAGGATGATGCCTATGATTAATAGAAAGCTCTTTAAGCTGCGTATCAACATCTGCAGTTGAATTCGCTAAATAAAAGAATGTAAAATCTAACAATCGAGAGCAAAGCTATAAAGTTCAGAAGCAGAGCTGCTGTATCTAACTTAATGAAATAGTAAAAGTAAGTAATGGATTAGTAGAATAAGCAATAGCAAGCTAAACAATCCAAGCAGATGGCCAAACTGAACAAGCAGTTGAATAAAATGACCATCAATGGTTAATAACTTTGAGTGTTTATTTTTTATTTTTATGCAAGAAGTATTAATAAAGACAAATATGATAATATATATTATTGTAAAGTAATCAGCTCAATTTTTTTGTTTTCTTTATCTAATGTAGTAACATACTTATTCTGGATTTTCAAAGATAAGCTGATGACCAGCATTGGAAATTCTTGTGAAAGACACATTATCCATTTTCTGACTAAGTCTTCGTGCACCTTAACTGTCCATCCAGTCATGTGATCCATAATAAAACTATATCGGTTTATGGAAATTCATTCTTTGAATCATGCTTTCAATTGTGTGCTTTGTTTTTAAAGGCCATTCGAAGATAATATAGAATCCTGTTTACCCGACGGCTTATTTCTTGCTGAGATCTTTGAAGTAGGTTTTCCATGCTTTGTTCTATTCATCTTGAAGTCCCAATCTTTCATCAACGACTTTATTAATTAGTTTATTTCCTAGGTAAAGCGAGCCCATAATTTTCGATGGTCTTATTCTCAAATTAAACACTTTCTCAGCCGCGAAGTAGAATAATTTCTCTGTTAAAGATCTTTTTCCTTATGTGCGTTTTTTGAGTTCCTCTTCTATCTGCTCAGGCGTCTTTTCGGTTGCGCCTGCTGGAGATAATAAAATGAGTCTTTCAACTCGGTTTGGGTATGTCTAAGCATAACAAGCAGCTAAGTAACCTCCAAAGCTGTGTCCGGCCAATGTGAATTTATCAATACCCACTGCGATTCTCCACTGTTCGATGGCATCGATATAGTAGTTTCTAGCTTCATCATAAGTGAAATTATTCTTGAATTTGCCTTTAGTTGAGTGTCCGACTCCCATAGTATCGAGAGCATGTATTTTGTAATCTGATCTCAAATTTTTGAACATTCTGAAGTACGTCATTGATGTGCCTCCGAAGCCATGCAATGTTACTAAATGTGGTAAATTGGTATTTTCGTTCATTGTGTAGATTTCATGAATGTGATCTATTTCGTACACTCTAATCGAACGATAGTCGATTTATTCTCCTAATTTAAGCCCTGAGAAGTTCAATGTATTCTCTAATGTTTCTTTAGATTTTAATTCGTAGACGTGTTCTTTCTTCAAGTACTTGGTATTGGTTGGTTAATTCTGAGCTATCATAGATTAATATTAATCAAATCAGAAAATAAGTAGAGCTAAATTGTTATAATCTACCATTTCTGACTATATTTTCTGATGCGTATATAAAAAATCATTAAAATTCTGGTACAAAAAGTAACTGCTTAGCTGGGTCCATTTTCATAAATTTGATCATCTTTTCATTGATGAATATTATTCTATTACGTTCAGCTATATCTCGAGCTCGGCGTCTATATACTGCTTCGGTTGGTAATCCGAATGGAACTGAGCCTACATTATACAGTTATGGTTTTTGAACGGGATGTTTTTTCATTTACTATAACCTTGATAAATGATTGTTTTATCCTACTTTTATGATCTATCTGTTATCTTATGTGTTCAATTAATTCAACTATGTCATCCGCATATTCTATTTATTTATATTTAATCCATTTTGATGTCTAAATTTTTAATACATTTATTTCCTTCTATCTCTTTAAAACCCAAGTGGATCAATTCTCTCCTGTTATGCATTTCTTTATTTCATAATTTCCTGAGTTTTCTTGATCTGTTCCTCCAACTCCGATGGTTTCATATTTTAGAAATCAAATGATTTCTTACATTTGGGACAATGATGATTAGAATTCTTAATAATCCATTGTCTTAAACATTATTTATGGAAGATATGTTTGCATGGCAGTAATAATGCTGATGTTGTTATCTATGCGAAACATACTGTGCATACTCGATCGTGAATTTATTATAATTTTGAGGTGTCTAGTTATTTTAGGTTTTTCATCTTGTCTATCAATGATTTCATTGAATTGTAGTTTCTATAAATACAGTATAATGTACTTGAATGTTTTTGATATTTAACTTATTAACTCAATCAAAGTAAATATCATTAAGAAAGAAAGAGTGAATCTATAGGCTATTAACATTGACAGAAACAGTTGTATAACGAGTCTAGGTACATTGATGATAAATTTAAGTTTCACTAAATTGACATCTGAGTTTTATATTGGGCAGTTTGTATATATTTCATAGAAGTGTATCATAAACGATAAAGCAGGTTACACAATACTCATGCTGATAGTAATGCAGTAGTAAGCAAATAGAATATGCGATGAGTCATTAGATTA
>APMI01004121.1_pt1 | contig 25814 bp, 17 predicted proteins | sample 667938 | NCBI WGS metagenome assembly APMI01 (sample SAMN01084076, study PRJNA167559) | wastewater metagenome | biome: Wastewater | place: Denmark: Ejby Moelle, Odense | collected 2011-11-28
ATAGCAACTGTAATAGTATCACAATATCCTGCCAAAGCTTCATCGATAGAGTTATCTACTACTTCATAAACCAAATGGTGAAGACCTCTTAAACCTACATCACCAATGTACATAGAAGGGCGCATACGTACGTGCTCCATACCTTCTAATGCCTGAATACTACTTGCTGTATATTGTTTTTGACTCATAATAAATGCTTTCTGCTTTCTGCTTTTGGCTTTCAGCGAGTTTTATTTTATATAATTTTTGATTAAAATTTTGCTTTTTTCAAAGACTTACAAATATCGGAAAATTTAACGAGATATGAAAGCAAAACAAAAAGGAAGTTTTCCACAGAAATCTTCCTTATAAATGTTGTTTAAAATAATTTTCCAAATATTACTTTTTGTATTCTTCTACTACTCCATTCCACATTTCTTTAATCTGAGAGGTAAGTTTTTTAAAAGATTCTTTTTCTGTTTCTATTCTTAAATAATCAACCTCATCTTGTTTTTTCCAAGCATTTGAGGTCTTCGTTTGTTCAGCTGAAGCTTCTGATAAGCCGTATAAATATTCTGTCTGAACATCAAACAAAGCAGCAGATGCTGTGGTTCTTACTTTTACATTTTTATTTTTGAGGTAGCCTAATGAAAATACATTTTGAGGCCCATAATTTTTATTATCTATACTAAATTGACTGTCAAAAGTATAAACCAAAAGCATACTTGCTTTCATTTTTGCAGCAGCTAATCTTAAATCTTTAATGGTTTTGTAATTGTAGGGTAAAAGCAATTTATTAAATGGTGAAATTTGTTTAATGCCATTTAGTTTGGCAATTTCAGCAAATGAAGCTTCTTCATCTGCATCACGTGTAAGAATCATACTGAAATTTTCTCCAGAATTCTCGGTTCTAGTATATCTGTTTTGATATACATAATTGGTATAATTAGGAGCTTGGATTCTTGCAACAGCAATATTTACAGGAAATTCCGCAGTAGGTTTGTTTTGAAGAATTTTAGAAATATCTTCATCTGCAAGGTTAGAAATTTTAACATCAGCACCTGGAGTTGTGTAATTAGCAGCACAAGAAATTGCGATTACACTTAATAGTATAACAGCTAGAAGATTGTTGTATTTTTTCATTGGGAGATATAGGTTTAGTTTACAAGAACCTTCAAGAATTATACCAAAAACCATAGAAAACTTCCTTAATCAAGTTATTAAAAACTAATATTTAACCATACTTTTCAAAAAAATATGGTTTTACCTATTTCTATATCAATCTTATTTTCTAAATTTGTTTAAAACTAATTAATGAAAGCTCAAAACTTAAAGCAAATCAAATGCTTAATAATTTTCAAATAATTTAGTATTTGCGAAAATTAAAAACTTGTATTAAAATATAACAACAAAGGCTTATGAAAAAACTGTTCGTAATTATTGGATTAATTTTTATTAACTTCTTTTTTAGCCAAACAGTAATAAAAGTTGATAGTTTTGAATTTTATTATGGATATAAAGATTTTTTAGAAGATAAACCTGTAAAATCAAATGTAAAAGGAGAAATCACAGTCATTTCATCTAAAATTTTTAAAGTGGGGACTTTTAGGTACAAAGAAACCGATAAAAGAGCAAAACCAGAAAATTTCACTTGGGCAATCAAATACAATAATGACATTTATTTCAGTATGATGAATGCTGCTTATATTTACAGTGATTATTTTGTGAAAACAGATATTATTGGAAAAAAATATTGGGTTATATTTCTGAATGAAAAAACAGATAGAATAGCAATTGGCTCAAATAATCCTTATGGTGGAGGAATTGTTGGTGCAGTACTAAATATGAAACCAAAGAACAGTTGGAAAGATAAAAATGGTAATTCTTATAAAATTCTTTTGATTGACTTTGAAAATCCAAATATTGAAAGGTCAAGACCAAAAGACAATAATGCGTATTTGGTTGATAAAAATAAAATTATTGATTTAACTAAAAATGACCCAATAACAATTCAAAAACTTAAAGATGAAAAATATACAATTGAGGATTTTGTAGAATTCATAAAAGCAAACAATAAATAGATGCCATCCAATTCGCACACTACATATTAAAAAAGAGGAAGTTTCCCGTAGAAAACCTCCCCTTAAAAAAATATAATTTGATTTAGGATTTAACTCAAAAATGCATCTACTTTTTCGGCGCATTGCAAACCTTCACTTATTGCCCAAACTACCAAAGATTGCCCTCTTCTGGCGTCTCCACAACTGAAAACTTTCTCTTGGTTAGTAGTAAATTCTCCTTCTTTGCCTATTAAATTTCCTCTAGGATCTAAATTTATTTCTAAATCTTCAACAATTCCTTTTTGTTCTACGTGTAAGAAACCCATTGCCAAAAATGCCAAATCACATTCTATGGTAAATTCTGTGCCTTTTTTTTCTGCAAAAGTGGTGTATCTTTTGGTTACAGGATCTTTGCTCCATTCTATTTCTACTGCTTTCAGACCTTTTAGATTTCCTGCTTCGTCTTTTATAAATTCTTTGGCATTAATCGCCCATTTTCTGGTACAACCTTCTTCGTGAGAAGTGGTAGTTTTCAAAATCATAGGATACATTGGCCAAGGCATTGTTTCGTCTCTTTGAGAAGGCGGAGTTGGCATAATTTCGATTTGATGAACTTCTGTTGCACCTTGTCTGTTTGCTGTACCAATACAGTCTGAACCAGTATCACCACCACCAATCACCAACACTTTTTTGCCTTTCGCATCTATATTATCTTCCGTAAAAGCGATGTTGCTTACTTTTTTGTTGTTTTGACGAAGATATTCCATCGCAAAATAAACGCCTTTTGCATCACGATTCGGAATTGGCAAATTTCTAGGAATAGTAGAACCCATCGCTAAAACTATCGCGTGAAACTCTCTATTCAATTGTTCTGCAGAATAATCTTTGCCAACCAAAGTATTGGTTTTGAATTCAATTCCTTCTGCTTTCATTAAGTCGGCTCTTCTTTTTACCACAGATTTATCTAATTTAAAATCTGGAATCCCGAACCTCAACAAACCGCCCACTTCAGATTCTCTTTCAAAAACCGTTACAGAATGTCCTAATTGATTCAGTTTTTCGGCAGTTGCTAAACCAGAAGGTCCAGAACCGATAACCGCCACTTTTTTGCCCGTCCTCTTTAAAGGAAGCCTTGGTTTTACATAACCGTTTTGATAAGCAATTTCGATGATATTTTTCTCTACTTCCTCAATAGTTACTGGCAATTCGTTAATTCCCAAAACGCAAGAACCTTCGCAAGGAGCTGGACAAATTCTGCCCGTAAATTCTGGAAAAGGATTGGTAGTGCTTAAAATATCGTAGGCTTTTTTCCATTCTTCTTTATACACTGCATCATTAAATTCTGGAATTACATTTCCGAGCGGACAACCACTCATACAGAAAGGAATTCCGCAATTCATACATCTTGCAGATTGCTTGTTTAATAATTCTGATGATGGCAAATGCTGAAATTCATTGTAGTGCTGAACTCTATCTGCTACTGCATCTTTAGTTGGTAATTCTCTTTTATATAATAAAAAACCGTCTGTTTTTCCCATTTCTTTAAATTTTTGTAATTCTGATGATTTGCTTTAAATTCATTGGAATAAATTCCAATGCTACGAAATCGTTCGTTCCTACGGAACTCATCAAACGATTTCAAACAATTTCAAACCCATTCAAACTTTATTAATTCTAAAATTCAACACCTTGTTTTTCCAACACTTTTTTGTAATCTCTTGGGAAAACTTTCACGAAATATTTTAAATTTTCTTCAAAATCTTGCAACAAGTATTTTCCTAAATCACTATCGGTTTCCTTCACGTGTTCTTCCACTAGATTTTTGATGGTGTTTTTATCTTTTTCCGTCAAGCCTTCTAAATCTGCCATATCAGGATTGAAATTTTGTTTCAAAGTTTCGTTCACATCCCAAATATAAGCGATTCCGCCACTCATTCCAGCTCCAAAATTTTTACCAACTCCACCAAGAACCACTACAGTTCCACCTGTCATATACTCGCAACCGTGAGCTCCTACTCCTTCTACAACAGCAGTTGCGCCAGAATTTCTTACGCAGAAACGTTCTCCTGCCATTCCGTTGATGAAAACTTTTCCGCTGGTTGCTCCGTATAAAGCTACGTTTCCAATAATACTGTTTTCATTGGCTTTGAAAGTAGATGTTCTATCAGGATGAACCACCAATTTACCACCAGAAAGTCCTTTTCCGAAATAATCGTTTCCATCGCCTTCCAATTTCATTGTGATTCCTTTGTTGCAGAACGCTCCAAAACTTTGTCCTGCAGTTCCTTTGAAATTAAATCTCAAAGCATCTTCTTGCATTCCTTCAGATTTGTAAATTTTGGTTAATTCGTGAGAAAGAATCGTCCCTACCGTTCTATCGGTATTGATGATATTGAATTCTGCTTCGCATTTTCCGTCATTTTCGATGGCATTTTGTGCAGCTTCAATCAACTTCCAAGACAATGAATCTACCAACTCGTCTTCTTGAGGTTCAGATTTTGTTAGAGGCAATTCTGTATCCATTTTTTGTAAGAATGCACTTAAGTCAACGGTTTTAGCTTTCCAGAATTTTAAATCTTCTCTTTTGGTTAAACATTGGTATTGTCCTACCATTTCATCAACCGTTCTAAAGCCTAAAGTTGCCATAATTTCTCGGGTTTCTGTTGCCAAGAAGGTGAAATAATTCACCAAATGATCGGCATTTCCTGTGAATTTTTTTCTTAATTCACCGTTTTGAGTTGCAATACCAACAGGACAAGTATTTTCGTGGCATTTTCTCATCAAAATACAACCTTGAACGATGAGTGCAGAAGTGGCAATTCCCCATTCTTCAGCACCCATAAGAGTTGCCATCACAATGTCTCTACCTGTTTTTATTTGTCCGTCTGTTTGTACCGTAACTCTTTGTCTTAATTTATGTTTAATTAAAGTTTGATGCGTTTCTACCAAACCTAATTCCCAAGGTAAACCAGCGTGACGCACCGAACTTAACGGCGATGCACCAGTTCCTCCATCATAACCAGAAATGAGAATATGATCTGCTTTTGCTTTTGCAACTCCCGCTGCAATAGTTCCAACTCCTGCTTTTGATACCAATTTTACAGAAATTCTAGCGTGTCTATTTGCATTTTTAAGATCGAAAATCAACTGTGCTAAATCTTCAATAGAATAAATATCGTGATGTGGTGGCGGAGAAATTAAGCCAACTCCCGGAGTTGAGTGACGCGTTTTTCCAATCCAAGCATCAACTTTGTCACCAGGTAATTGTCCACCTTCACCAGGTTTTGCACCTTGCGCCATTTTTATTTGAATTTCATCTGCTTCTGCTAAATATCTTGCCGTAACTCCAAATCTTCCTGAAGCAACTTGTTTAATTGCCGAACGAAGATTTTCTCCTTTTTCATTCAATTGATAACGGATTTCGTCTTCGCCTCCTTCTCCAGTATTGCTTTTCGCACCAATTCTGTTCATTGCAATCGCTAAAGTAGAATGCGCTTCGTAAGAAATTGAACCAAAAGACATTGCACCACTTGCAAAACGTTTCAAAATATTTTCTACAGGTTCTACTTCTTCAATAGGAATAGCTGGTCTATCGTTTTTAAATTCAAGTAAACTTCTTAAAGTTGCAGCATTATTAGTTAAATTATTTGCCGCTCTAGAATATTTTTTAAACGTTTCGTAATCGTTATTTCTTGTCGCTTTCTGTAATAAATCTACGGTTTGAGGATTGTACATGTGGTACTCTCCTTTTCTTTTCCATTGATAAACACCGCCTTCATTTAAAATTGGTTGTTCAAATTTAGGAGCATAGGCATCAAAATGTTTTGCTAAAGCTTCTTCTGCCAAATCATCAAAACCAAGTCCTTCAATTCTGGAAATAGCACCTGTAAAACAAGTGTTCACCACCAATTTATTCAAACCAATAATTTCAAAAATCTGCGCTCCTTGATAAGACATTAAGGTTGAAATTCCCATTTTAGAGAAAATTTTCAACAAGCCATCACCAACAGATTTAATATAATTTTTCTTTGCTTTAGGATAATCTTCGCCTTTAATTTCGCCAGAATTTACCATTTCTCTGATGGTTGCCAACGCCAAATAAGGATTAATTGCAGTCGCGCCAAAACCGAGCAAAGTCGCAAAATGATGAACATCCCACGCATCTCCAACTTCTACCACCAAACCTACTTTTCTACGAACACCCATTCTTATTAAATGATGATGTACCGCAGAACAAGCCAATAAACTCGGGATTGCAGCGTGATTAGAATCTATGGCTCTATCTGAAAGGATAATCACATCAAAACCATCTTGCACCGCATCCATCGCATAACGGCAAAGTCTATCTATTCCTTTTTTCAAACTTCCAGGCTTTCCGTCTGCTTTAAAATAGGTTTGTAAAGTTTTCGCTTGGAAATCTCCTGTATCAATACTTCTTAATTTTTCTAATTGAAGATTATCTAAAATTGGATTATCTAACGTTACACTGTGCGCAAATTTTTTATCACCCGTCAATAAATTTCCGTTTCCGCCGATAATTGTAGTAAGAGACATTACCAATCTTTCACGGATTGGATCGATTGGTGGATTGGTAACTTGTGCAAATAATTGTTTAAAATAAGAGCTTAAATGTTGTGGTTTTTCGCTCAAAACTGCAATTGGAGAATCAAATCCCATAGAACCAATTGGTTCTTTGCCAGATTCTGCCATCACTTTAATGACTTTTTCTATATCTTCTCTAGAATAACCAAAAGCTTTTTGAAACTTAAGAACATCTTGCCCTTGAATTCTGGTAAATCTCATTCTTGGTTCGGGAAGTTCGTCTAGTTTAATTTGCTTTTCTTCCAACCATTGTTGATACGGTTTTGAAGTACAAATTTCTTTTTTCAGCTCATCATCATTAATGATTCTTCCTTTATTTAAATCAACCAAAAACATTTTCCCTGGCTGCAATCTACCTCTTCTTATCACTTTTGCAGGATCTACAGGAAGTGCACCAGATTCTGACGCCATTACAATGGTATCATCACTTGTTACGCAATATCTAGAAGGTCTCAATCCGTTTCTATCAAGAGTTGCGCCAATTACTTTTCCGTCTGTAAAAGAAATAGAAGCTGGTCCGTCCCAAGGTTCCATCACACAAGCGTGGAATGCATAAAAATATTTTTTATAATCTTCCATATGCTTATCTCCGTCCCAAGCTTCAGGAATGAGCATCATCATTACGTGTGGTAAACTTCTGCCAGAATGCACCAACAATTCTACCATATTATCTAGATAAGATGAATCTGATTGATTAGGCTTGGTTAAAGGCAAAAGCATATCCATTTCTTGTTGTGTAAAATATGGACTTTCTAGATTTTTTTCGCCAGAACGAAGCCAATTCAAATTCCCTTGAACCGTATTAATTTCGCCGTTATGTGCTAAAAAGCGGAAAGGTTGTGCTAAATTCCAATTCGGGTTGGTATTGGTTGCAAACCTAGAATGTATCATTCCGAAAGCGGAAGTGAGTTTAGGATCTGTAAGGTCTTTGAAATAATTTCTGATTTGTACGCTTCGCAACTGCCCTTTATAGATTAATTTTCTACAAGACATAGAAGCTACGTAGAAACCTATTGGATCGTTTTGGGTAATATTGGCAATTTGGTGAGAAATATAATTTCTAAAAATAAATAATTTTCTTTCGAAATCATCATCTGAAGTTACATCAAATGGTTTTTCAATGAAAATCATTTCCATTACTGGTTCTACAGATTTCGCTGTTTCACCAATCTCGAAATTATTAACAGGTACAGAGCGAAACCCTAAAATCTTATAATTTAGTTTTTCTGCGGAATTATAAATAACTCTTTTGCATTCATCTCTCAGTGCATCATCTTTAGGAAAAAATAACATTCCTAATCCATAATCACCTACATCTGGCAAATAAAAACCATTCTCTAGCGCTTTCTCATAAAGAAACTCGTGCGGAATCTGAATTTGAATCCCTGCACCATCACCAGTACTCTTCTCATAGCCTGTTGCTCCTCTGTGCTCCATATTTTCTAACATGGTAATAGCATCAGAAACAATCTTATGGCTTTTCACTCCTTTTAAATTGGCCACAAAACCAACTCCACATGAATCAAAATCAAACTGTGGTAAATATAATCCGTTTTTCATCCCCATTAAATTTTAGGCAATGCTACGAAATACATATTATAATTCATAGCAATTATTTTAATTTGCGAATATTTTAAATAAATATTTCTATTTTGATTAAATAAATTAACATTATTGCAGTTAATATTTTTAACTTGATAAAAATAATTTATCTACAAATATAGCAAGTTTAAATAAAAAAAGCACTCCAATTCGGAATGCTTTTAGATTTTTTTTATTGATTTAACATTAAATTAATATCATCATCAATTTTTCATCAATTTTTTCAACTTTGATCAAATTATTTTTTGTCAAATTTTTTGTGGCTTTATCCCATTTTTTTCCTGATAATTGCGATTTTTCTTTAACCATCGATAAATCCATAGCTTCTGATTGCGAATTCAATATTTCTAAAATCACCTTTTCGTCTTCTCCTAATTCTATAACTGGCACTTTTTTCTCTGGTCTCATTTGCGGGAAGAATAATACTTCTTGAATAGATGCATTATTGGTAAGGAACATAATGAGTCTGTCCATCCCAATTCCTAAACCAGAAGTTGGCGGCATTCCGTATTCTAAAGCACGTAAGAAATCTTGGTCTATAAACATTGCTTCATCATCACCACGTTCAGAAAGCGCCATTTGAGATTCGAAACGCTCTCTTTGGTCAATAGGATCATTCAATTCTGAATACGCATTGGCAATTTCTTTACCACAAACCATCAATTCAAAACGTTCTGTAAGTCCTTCTTTACTTCTGTGTTTTTTAGTAAGAGGCGACATTTCGATTGGATAATCAGTAATGAAAGTTGGCTGAATAAATTTTCCTTCGCATTTTTCACCAAAAATTTCATCAATGAGTTTTCCTTTTCCCATCGTTTCGTTTACTTCAATTCCAATAGATTTTGCAAAATCTGCTAATTCTTGTTCTGATTTTCCTGTGATATCAAAACCTGTAAATTTCTGAATGGCTTCCGTCATAGAAACTCTAGGATAAGGCGCTTTGAAATCAATTTCGTGCTCCCCGAAAGTAGCTTTTGTAGTTCCATTTACTTGAATTGCACAAAATTCCAACAATTTTTCGGTGAAATCCATCATCCAGTTGTAGTCTTTGTAGGCTACATAAATTTCCATTGCAGTAAATTCTGGATTGTGGGTTCTATCCATTCCTTCGTTTCGGAAATTTTTAGAAAATTCATAAACGCCATCAAAACCACCAACAATTAATCTTTTCAGATACAATTCGTTAGCAATTCTCATATATAAAGGAATATCTAAAGCATTATGATGTGTAATGAACGGTCTTGCAGCAGCACCACCAGGAATTGCTTGCAAAATTGGTGTTTCAACTTCGAAATACCCTGCATCGTTAAAGAAAGTTCTCATTGCATTGAACAATTTTGTTCTTTTTACAAAAATTTCTTTTACGTGAGGATTTACGGTTAAGTCAACATATCGTTGTCTATATCTTAGTTCTGGATCGTTGAAAGCATCATGTACTATTCCATTTTCATCCATTTTTGCTAAAGGAAGCGGACGAAGAGCTTTGGTCAATAATTTGAAATTTTTAACCATTACGGTCATTTCACCAACTTGCGTTTTGAACAATTCTCCTTCAATACCAATGATATCACCTATATCTAAAAGATGTTTGTACACTTCATTATAAAGCGTTTTATCTTCGCCAGTACAGATTTCATCACGATTAAAATACACTTGAATTCTACCATCAGAATCTTGCAATTCTGCGAAAGAAGCTTTCCCTTGAATTCTTCTAGACATTAATCTACCTGCAAGATTTACCTTTTTACCTTCTTCGAAGTTTTCCTTTATAGATTGAGTGGTATGTGTTACTTTATATTCATCTGCCGGAAATGCATTGATTCCCATATCAGTTAATTTCTGTAATTTTTCTCTTCGGATGATTTCTTGTTCTGTTAAAGACATTTTTTTCTATTTTTTGGAAATGCAAAAATAAGGAATTTTTAAGTATCCTTAAAATCAGAGTTTAATAATTATCAATCATTTACTTTAGGGCATTTAATCTAGCAATTCCAGCCTTTACATCTGGATGACTCATAAACAAATTCCAGATTAAACCAGAGCGTTGATTTTCTATCATCACCGTCATAGGAGCTTGATTCAGCCCCATAAAAATACCAGAACACCAATTTTTGTTAAGGTCAAAAGAATCTCGGAAACCATATTCTCCCCAAAGAAAATCTCCATAATTAAAATAAAAATTTTTCAAAACCGCCATAGATTCCTTTGGAGTATAAGGAAAAGAAGCAATAGCACCTGTAGGTGTCAATTTTCCTTGATCTTGCCATTCTACTGCTTCGTCTGCATTATAACCATCTGGTCCGTCTGAAGCGGTAAGTCCCCAACCATTTTCTCCGTATCCTTTATTTTTCTTAGGATTAGCTACACAATATTGATAATTAATTTTGGCAATATTTTGATTATTCGTAAAGTAATTGGTGTATTTATCCGTCAAAAAATGAGGATCATATCCCATAAAAGAATAATGAGTGAAGAAAAGCGGACCACCATTATTTACGCCAACATCTAGTTTTATTCCAAAATAAGTTTTACCATTTGTATAATGTTTTCCATCGGATGATTGTCCCCAATTTTCGCGATATTTTTGAGCTTTTTCTTCTTGGCTAGCCCATCCCGAATAATACATTTCTGCTGGAACATAATGTGTAGGCGATGCTATTGCCAAGAGATAAGTTACCATCGTCTCATTCCAACCGATAAGGTTATGATTGATCACCCACTCTTGATCCGGAGACCAATGCCAATATAAATAAGGACTATCAACTGTTTTTCTAAACCAATTCCATTCTATTCCTTTCCAAAAATTATCAATTTTGGTTCTGATATTGATTTCTTCTGAAGTATTTTTATTGAAATATTGATGTGCTACCAATAAGCCCTGAACCAAAAATGAAGTCTCTACCAAATCTGCTCCGTTATCTTTCTTCCCGAAAAACGCTTCCGTTTTCCCAGTTTTTCCATCGATAAAATGCGCAACTGCACCATGATATTTATCTGCTTTTTCTAAAAAATTTACAATTTTTGTAAATCTTTCCGCTGCTTGTTGTCTTGTTATAAAACCCCGCTCAGAACCTACAATAAGAGCCATAATCCCAAATCCTGAAGCTCCTGTAGCAATCATATTTTGTCTCCCGTTGGTATTTTCTTTTGCCAAACCACTTTCCGTTTCTGCACCATCCCAATAATATCTAAAAGATGCTTCTTGAACCATCGTTATGAGCTCTTCATCTGTCATATTTCTGGTGGAAGTGTTTTTAACAGAAGAAACTTTACTTTCATTAAAAAGTCTATCTAAAAATGATATTTTATAAAAATATTTCTTGCCCGTTTCATTGGTAAAATCTGCAAATCTATTGATATAGGCATCTTGAATCCCTACAGGTTTGAATTTTTTATTATCTTCTGAACAATAAATTTTAACATATCTAATGTTTTGATTTTCAATATGTTTCCAATTCAGATCAATATGTTTCATATATCCTTTTATGGAAAGAATTTCGGGGTTTTCAGCAATTGCAATACTTTCTTTGGAAGCAATAAAAGAAATATCATCAATCCAAATTTTATTTTGAATCGATTTTTCTGATGCATTTTGATAAAAAACAATTCCTTTGATGGAAGTTGGATTATCTAAAATTGAGGAATCAAAACCTTCGGTATTTAAAATAACTTGTTGCCAAGAATTCTTATTTCTAACCTCGAAAGAGACAGCTCGAGTGTACGTTCCATCACTTTTAAGAAACTTAATCATCGGGAGAAAAGGCTTTTGATTATTTTCGGTTTTAATCCAAAAACTTAAAAATTTTGCTTTACCAAAAAAGTCCTTTCCTCTAGTTTCCTGATAGTTAAATAATGCTTCCCAACTGCCATTTTTATCATTTTTAAAGTCAATAAAAAGTGAATTTCCTGGAGAGTGAAACTCATTTTTATCTACCATTATTTTAGCATTTTCATTCTTTACAAAAGCATTACCTTGAAAAGAAACTTTACTGTGAAAGTAATTATCTTTCATCAAACTATTGGTAAAAAACACATAATCATACTGATACTCTTGAGAAAAATTTTTTATTCCGAAAAATAAAAACAACAACAAAATTTTTTTCATAATATTTAGGATTATAATTTATAAAGATAGTAAATATGTTTGTGAAAAAATAAAAAAGCAACCTCTGTAGAGATTGCCTTCTGTTAAAATTCTAAAAAACTGTTTATTTTTTAAGTGTCAAAATGTATTTCACCATTTTTTTTGCATTTTCCTTATCCATACCAGGATGTGGTGTCATTGCAGTTTCGCCCCAAACTCCGCTACCACCTGCAATAATTTTATCTGCTAATTTATCTATATCTGCTTCTGTATATTTGGCTGCAACTTCTTTATAAGAAGGACCTATTAATTTACCATCTTCTTTGTGACAAGTCAAACAACTTGATTTTTCTATCAAATCTTTACCCTCTTCTTCTGGTGTTTTAGCTTCAGTTGCTTGTTGTTCAGTAGGTTCTTTTAGCATAGAATTACTCTCTTGTTTAGGCGTTTCGGTCTTTGAGCAAGAAACTAAAAATAGAGTTCCAAAAACAGCAGATATTAATATTTTTTTCATAGAAAATGGTTTTATTTTTTCGCAAAACAAATATAATTAATATACAGTTTAAATTTTGAAACCTGCCAAATATCATATTTAATTGAAATCATTCTAAATTTCATTTATAGAAAGACTCTATCAATTTTTTATCTAAATTTGTAAAAAATAAATCTAAATCTTTTCTTTTTTGAAAAAAGCATTTGCCATATTTCTAGTTTCTCTTTACATCTTTTCTTTTACAGAAACAAGAGAGCTATTGAAATTGCCTGCTTTTATAGAACATTACAAGGAACACAAAGCCGAAAACAACCACATTACTTTACTCGGTTTTATCACATTACATTATTTGAATGGCAGCCAAAAAGATGCAGACTATGCAAAGGATATGAAACTTCCTTTTAAAACGCACGATTTTTCTTGTTATAATTTAGCTATTCAAGATTTACCAAAAACTTTCGAATTCTACTTTTCAGAAATTAATATTTTTGAAAAAAAAGATAAAAATTTCTATTATTTCTTAAACTTTTCCGAAGGAAAATCTTTTTCGTTCTACCCTCCCCCAAAATTTATTTAATTTTTTTTGTGTTAATGCTCATTACTATTAAGTTTTGAGATGTTTTACCTTATAAATTAAATATAAAATGCTTAACAAAATCATAGAATTTTCTATAAAAAACAAGCTGATTATCATATTATTTACGCTTGGCTTGATTATTTATGGAATTTTTGAGGTAAAAAAATTACCTATAGATGCCGTACCAGACATTACAGATAATCAGGTACAAATTATCACCGTTTCGCCAAGTTTAGGCGCACCAGATGTAGAAAGATTCATTACTTTTCCGCTAGAACAAGCCAATAATAACATTGCAGGAATCAAGCAAATGCGTAGTTTTTCACGATTTGGATTATCGGTGATTACCATTGTTTTCAAAGATGATGTAGATTTACATTTGGCTCGTCAACAGGTTGCAGAAAGACTTCAGCAAGTTTCAAAAGATATTCCTACCAATTTGGGTGTACCACAAATGGCGCCTATTTCCACAGGTTTGGGAGAAATTTATCAATACACCATTCGTCCGAAAGTAGGCTACGAACATCGTTACAACGCAATGCAATTACGCACCATTCAAGATTGGGTTGTGCGTCGTCAACTTTTAGGAACAGAAGGCGTGGCAGATGTTGCTAGTTTTGGAGGAGATTTAAAACAATATGAAGTAGCTGTAAATCCTGCTCAACTAAAATCGATGGGCGTTACAATGACCGAAGTTTTTGATGCACTTTCTAAAAATAATCAAAATACGGGTGGTGCTTACATAGAAAAAGGACCAAGCGTTCTCTTCATCAGAACCGAAGGTTTGGTTGGGAAAATTCCTGATATTGAAAATACGGTGGTGAAAAATTTATCAGATGGAACACCAATTCTCATCAAAAATTTAGCTAAAGTACAGTACGGAAAAGCAATCAGATATGGCGCAATGACCTATAATGGGAAAGGAGAAGTTGCAGGAGCAGTAGTAATGATGATGAAAGGTGCTAATTCTAATGATGTTATTAAAAAAGTAAAAACCAGAATTGAAGAAATCCAGAAAACATTACCAGAAGGTGTAAAAATAGATGCATTTCTAGACCGAACCAAAATGGTAAACAATGCCATCGGAACGGTAGAAAAAAATCTTTTAGAAGGTGCATTAATCGTAGTTTTTGTGCTGGTTTTATTCCTTGGGAATTTAAGAGCAGGCTTTTTGGTGGCTTCTGTAATTCCTTTGGCAATGCTTTTTGCCATCATTATGATGAATATTTTCGGAGTTTCTGGGAATTTAATGAGTCTTGGTGCGCTCGATTTTGGATTGATTGTAGATGGAGCGGTAATTATTGTAGAATCTGTTCTCCATCGATTGCAACATTTGAAAAATTTTAAAAATCAAAAAATTTCTCAAACGATGATGGATGACGAAGTTTATACTTCTTCCAGCAAAATGATGAATTCTGCGGTTTTTGGGCAAATTATCATCCTTATCGTTTACTTACCAATTCTCACCTTAGAAGGAATTGAAGGAAAAATGTTCAAACCAATGGCGCAAACCGTAATTTTTGCATTATTAGGTGCTTTTATCCTTTCATTAACTTACATTCCGATGATGAGTTCTTTATTCTTATCTAAAAAAATTGAGGATAAAAAAACGTTTTCAGACCGAATGATGGAGAAGATAGAATCACTTTATGACCTATCTTTAGCTCAAGTTTTAAGAATTCCTAATCTCATTTTCTTCGGAATTGTGGCAGTTTTCTTCGTAGCCGTTTTTGTAATGACAAGATTAGGCGGAGAATTTATTCCAAGTCTTCCTGAAGGAGATTTTGCAGTTGACACAAGAGTTCTGCCTGGAAGTAACCTCAAAACTTCTACTGATGCCGTATTGAAATCTCAACAAATTTTATTGAAGAAATTTCCAGAAATTGAAAAAATTGTAGGAAAAACAGGAAGCTCAGAAATTCCAACTGACCCAATGCCAATTGATGCAAGTGATATGATGATCATCTTAAAACCTCGCGCCGAATGGACTTCCGCTCATTCTTATGAAGAACTTTCAGAAAAAATGTCTGCCGAACTCAAAAAAAATATGTTGGGGGTAACTTATTCTTTTCAATATCCTGTTGCGATGCGTTTCAACGAATTGATGACGGGAGCGAGACAAGATGTAGTCTGTAAAATTTTTGGTGAAAACCTTGATACTTTGAAGGTTTATGCCGAAAAATTGGGAGAAATTTCTAAAAAAATTGATGGTGCACAAAACATTTATGTAGAACCAGTTTCTGGAATGCCACAAATTGTAATTTCTTATAAACGAGAAGCAATGTCGCAATTTGGCTTGAATGTGAATGATGTCAATAACATCGTAAACACCGCTTTTGCAGGGCAATCTACAGGTTCGGTTTTCGAGGGCGAAAAGAAATTTGATTTGGTGGTTCGCCTCGATGGAAGTCAACGAAAAAATGTAGAAGATGTGAACAATTTACTGATTTCTACCTCTTCAGGAATTGAAATTCCTTTGAGTTCTGTAGCAAATGTGGAACTGAAAGAAAGCGTGAACCAAATTCAACGAGAAAATGCGCAAAGAAGGATTATTGTTGGTTTTAACGTGAGAAATCGTGACATACAATCTACCGTAGAAGATTTACAAAAAAATGTAGAAAAGCAGTTAAAACTTCCAGCTGGTTATTCCATAAAATATGGTGGAACTTTTGAAAATCTTCAACAAGCAAAATCTCGTTTATCTATAGCTGTTCCGGTTAGTTTATTATTGATTTTACTGATGCTGTATTTTGCCTTCAATTCTATAAAATATGGATTATTGATTTTTTCGGCAATTCCACTGTCGGCAATTGGCGGAATTTTATCACTTTGGCTAAGAGATATGAATTTCAGTATTTCCGCAGGTGTAGGTTTCATTGCGCTTTTCGGAGTTGCAGTATTAAACGGAATTGTATTAATTTCAGAGTTTAATCGACAAAAAACGATTCAAAAAGATTTAAAAACAGCGGTAATCATCGGTGGAAAAACCAGATTACGCCCCGTTTTAATGACTGCTTTTGTGGCTTCATTAGGATTTTTACCAATGGCATTAAGCAACGGAGAAGGCGCAGAAGTTCAGCGACCTTTGGCAACTGTCGTAATTGGCGGATTGCTACTCGCAACCTATCTTACGCTTTATCTTTTGCCAGTGATGTACATTTGGTTTGAGGCACATTTTCCAGATAAACGTAGAAATCTACAAGAACTAAGTGATGCAGAAGACGGATATCAGTTATGATGCAAGATGCGAGCGCACAAAATTCCCAAGTCATTGCGAGGAACAAAGCAATCTAGGGTGGCAAAATTTTCCTAAAAGAAAATTTTGACGGGGTAGTTTAATAATTAATAAAAAATCTTTGCGCTCTTTGCGTTAAAATCATATAAAATGAAAAATAAAATTCTAAAAATAATAACGTTTCTAGTATTCGGGATTGGGCTTTCTCAAACTCCCATTTCTTTAGAAACAGCTATTGACAAAGCATTTAAAAACAATTTGAATCTAAAAAGTGGCGCTTTAAAAATCAATTATCAGGAAAAAATGAAAAATTCTGCTGTTGTCATTGATCCGCTCAATATCTCTGCGGAAATCGGGCAAATGAATTCTTTCTATGTTGATAATAAATTTTCGGTGAACCAAACCATCAGATTGCCAAAATTTTACAGTGCACAAAAAACACTTTTGCTAGAAGAATGGAAAAATTCTTTGCTGAATCTTGACCTTCAAAAATGGCAATTGAAACGTGAAATTTCATTGATTTATAATGAATTAAATTATTTCGATGGAAAGAAAAAACTATTAAAAAAAGCAGATAGTATTTTCACTCAATATTTTCAAAGAGCAGACTTGCGACTAAAAAAAGGCGAAAGCAATCTTCTAGAAAAAGCAACCGCCGAAAACCTAAGAAGTCAGGCAGAAATGCAACTGAAAGCTTTAGAAAAAGACAGAGAAATTGCCATTCAAAAGTTGAGTTTTTTAATTAATGACGGAAATCTTTATCAAAACGAAAATTCTAAATACGAAATTTTAAATTTTGAAACTTTAGATGTAAATTACGCAGGAAACCCATTGGTTCTAAAACAATTAGAACAAGAAAAAAACATTCAAAATGCTAAATTACAAACCGAAAAAGCAAAACTAAACCCAACTTTCAATATTGGTTATAACAATATGAGTATGTACGGAAATGGCGCAGATAATAAGTTCTATGAACGTTCGGCAAGATTTCATTCAGGAATGATTGGTGTAGGACTTCCAATTTTTAATTCGGCTCAAAAATCGGTAATTGAAGCTCAAAAAGTGAATCAACAAATTGCAGAAAATAATTATCAACTCGGTTTGGTGAATCTTAAAAATCAATATTTACAAAATTTCGGTCAGTTTCAAAAACTAAATGATGAAGTTTCATATTATCAAAAAACAGGTTTACAAAACAGCGAAAGTATTCTAAAAACTGGTAATAATCAGTTCTATAACGGAGAAATCAATTATCTAGAATGGACACTTTTGGTAACGCAATCTTTTGATATTCAAAACAAATATATCGACAGATTGAAGGAGCTTAACGATAAAATTATTGAACTTAATGCTTTAAGAAATTGAAAGTTGAGAATTGAAAATTGAAAGTGAACCAATCAAATTCTTATCAATTTAACGAATTCACAACTTTAAAAATTAACGACTTTACAACTTTAAAAAAAATGAAAAATATATTCTTAATATCAACCCTACTTCTACTCTTCTCTTGTGGAAAAGATGAAACAAAAAAAGAAGAATTTGAAGTAATAGCTGCAGAAAATCAAATTTCCATAAATGATTCACAATATAAATCGGCGGGAATAGAAATCGGAAATTTCGGACAAGAAGAAATTTCGGACAAAATTAAATTGAGCGGAATGGTAGATGTACCGCCTCAGAATTTAGCCAGTGTTTCTGCACCAAGTGGTGGTTATGTAAAATACACCAAATTTATGCCTGGAATGCACGTAAGCAAAGGTGAAACTTTGGCAATTTTAGAAGATCCACAAATTGTACAATTGCAACAAGATTATCTTTTGGCAAAATCTAATCTAGGCTATGCACAAAAAGATTACTCCAGACAAAGCGACCTCAATAAAAGCAAAGCTGCTTCTGATAAAATGATGCAGCAAGCACAAACCGAAGCTCAAAATCAGAATATTATGATGCGAGGAATGGCAGAAAAACTCAGAACTATGGGCATTAATCCTGAAAATTTGAATGCAGGAAACATTCGAAGAAGTATTGCAGTTTCTTCGCCAGTTTCAGGCTACATTTCTAGTGTAAATGTTAAAATTGGACAATATGTTTCGCCTACTGACAAACTTTTTGAAATCGTAAATACAGATGATGTACATTTGGCATTATCAGTTTTTGAAAAAGATTTGAATAAAATTTCTGTCGGACAAAGGGTTTTTGCCTACACCAATCAAAATCCAGAAAAAAAATATGCTGCCAGTATTATTCTCATCGGGAAAGATTTTCAGCCAGATAAAAGCGTGGTAATCCATTGTCATTTTATCGATTATGACAAAAATTTAATCCCTGGAACGTATATGAACGCCGAAGTAGAAACCAACAGCGAGACTGGAAATACCGTTCCAGATGATGCAATTGTAACTTGGGAAAACAAGCAATACATTTTCCAAGAAGTAAAGCCAAAAACTTACAAAATGGTAGAAATAAAAATTGGAAATTCTGAAAACGGCAGAACAGAAGTTTTTAATATTGACCAGAATTTAAAAAATAAAAAATTTGTAACCAAAGGTGCTTATGCTCTTTTGATGGGGTTAAAAAACGTGGAGGAATAATTAAAATCAAAAAATTACGAAATCAGTTTAGTTAATTTTAAATTAGAATTCCTTAAACTATAAACACAATTAAAATGTCTGATACATTACAAACCATATTATTATATACCATGATTCCGCTAATAACTTTTGTTATTGGTGGAATTATCGCTACCTATAAAAAGCCTAATTCGCCTTTTAGAAGCGTTATTTTACACTTTTCTGCTGGTGTTATTTTTTCTGTTGTAGGTGTAGAATTATTACCCGATATTGTAGAAAAACATCAACCAATATACGTGATTTTAGGTTTTCTATTAGGAATTGGCATGATGCTTTTTATTAAAAAATTTGCCGAAAAAGAAGAAAATAAACACAAATCAATCGAGATAGTTCCTAAAGTTCCTTTTGCTTTTGTAGTAGCTATTGGTGTAGATATTTTTATTGATGGATTATTGCTTGGTATTGGCTTTGCATCTGGCGAAAAAGCAGGAATGTTATTAGCATTTGCAATTGCATTAGAAATGTTTTCCATGGGAATGGCTGTAGCTGCCGAACTTGGCGCAGAGGGAATAGACAAGAAAAAAGCTGTAAAACATATCGTTTCGCTTTCTAGTTTATTCTTGGTAAGTGCGGTTTTGGGAGGCACTTTATTGCAAAATTTAGGAGATTATTGGATGGAATTGGTACTTTCTTTCGGGCTATCTGCTTTATTATATTTGGTAACCGAAGAACTTCTAGTACAAGCACACGAAGAAGAAGACAAGCCCTTGTACACCTTTACCTTTTTCTTAGGATTTTTGGTGTTTTTGGTATTAGGAATGATTATTTAACTAATAAAATTAAAAAAATGAATCTTAAAAGCATTCAAACCGAAATAGATGCTTCTTACCTCTATCAAATTTTGGCAGAAAACGAAGAAGATGAAACCGTAAAAGAAATTTTTACGGAAATGAGTGATATAGAAAAAGGACACGCCATTTCTTTTCTAAAAAACAAAGGCCTTACTGAAAAAGATTTGCCAAAACCCTCTTTCCGAGCTAGAACAATGAATAAACTGGGGAAAATTTTGGGCTATGATTTTATTTTAGGAAGCCTATTAGAAACCGAAAAAAATCTCGCAAAAGGAATAAGCAATGCCAGAAAAAACACCAAAACCGAAGTTTCTATTTCAGACACAGCGCACGTTCAGATTTTACAAAATATCTTAAATAAAGAAAGTAAAGCACCAACTACTGGTTTTTCCAGATTTGAGAAAAGACATCGTTCAGTTGGTGGTAATGCACTTAGAGCGGCAGTTTTAGGGGCAAATGACGGTTTGCTTTCCACGTTTTCTTTGGTAATGGGCGTAGCTGGTGCAGCAGTAGATTCTCAAACGGTTTTATTAACCGGCATTGCAGGGCTTTTAGCTGGTTCACTTTCTATGGCTCTTGGTGAATGGATTTCTGTAAAATCTTCGCAAGAACTCTATGAAAACCAAATGGAAATAGAAATGGAAGAACTAAACGAAAATCCTGAAGGAGAAAAACGTGAAATTATTCTCATCTATCAAGCCAAAGGAATCCCAAAAGAAGAAGCTACAGAAATGGCAGAAAAAATAATGATAAACAAAAAACAAGCCCACGAATTTTTAGTAAAAGAAGAACTTGGTATCAATGCCGAAGAACTAAAAGGTTCTGCTTGGGAAGCTGCTATCGCTTCATTCATGATGTTTGCTGTAGGTGCCATTTTACCAGTATTTCCTTACATGATTTGGGACGGTCATTCTGCACTTTATATAAGTATAGGAACCAGTGTTTTAGGCTTATTCTTTATTGGTTCATTTATTACACTTTTTACAGGAAAAAGTATCTTATACTCAGGTTTTAGGATGGTTCTTTTTGGTCTTTTAGCATCTGCTATTACCTATGGAATTGGAAAATGGATTGGCGTTTCTGTTGCGGGATAAAAAACATTGAGTTAAAAGAATTTTTATTTTTTGATTAAAATTTAACTTTAGCCTGATTTTTGTATCTAAACCATTGAGTTGAAAAAATATATTTCCATAGTATTACTTTCTATTTATCTATTTTCTTTTCAAGAATTTAGACAGGTTCTTAAGTTGTCTAATTTGGTAGAGCATATCATTAAGCATAGTACAGAAAGTGATAATTTTTCGATAATTAATTTTTTTCAACACCATTATTTTAGCGGAAACGTTATGGATAACGATTATGTCCAAGATCAAAAATTACCTTTTAAACATATAGATTTCACTAATTTTTCTACCCTCATTTTTGTGGTAGAATCATTTAACCATTTAAAAATTGAGGCTCCTATTCACTTATTTATAGAAAAAAGAGATTTTTCTGTTTACAAAAAAGATTTTATTTCGGAGTTTCATTATTCTATTTTCCAACCACCAGAAAATTTAATGTAATTCAAAAACTTATTCAATATTTTCTTTTCTTAAAATGAGAGAAGATAAATGTATCATTAACAATTACATTAAATTTAAAAAAATGAAAACAAAAATTTGGTCGTTAACGACCAGAATATCTCATTGGCTATTAGCCTTAGGTTTTACCATTGCTTATTTTACTGGTGAAAACGAATGGCAAATGAACTACCACTATGCTTTCGGAGCTTTAGCAGGAGGAATATTATTTTTCAGAATTATTTATGGATTCATTGGTTCTAAATATTCTCGTTTTAGAGATTTTCCGATGAGTATTTCTCAACAAATTGAATTTCTTAAAAATTATTTTTCAAAAAACACTTATGTTGGTCACAATCCTTTAGCATCCATCGTTATGATTAGTATGATGTTTGTAGGTGTTTTTACAGCATTTACTGGTTATCTTTGGGCTACAGAAACATCACAATTTTTAGGCTTTACTCTTACCGAAAAAATGGTAGAAGAAAGTCACGAAATTGGAGCCAAATTATTTTTAATTCTGGTATTTGCGCATTTAGCAGGAATTCTGGCAGATACTATTTTTCATAGAAAAACAGGAACTTTGGCTTCTATTTTCACAGGATATAAAAATGTAGAAACCGAACCTGAAAACAGTAATATGCTTCAGAAAATATTTTCTATTTTTTGGTTAGGAATCCCAATGTTTTTGGCATATCTAGCATTTGGTTTGCCTGTAAGAGAAGGTGAAAATGAAAGAGAACAAAAAGATGATGATGAATGGGAATCATTACTTTATCCCGACAAAAATTCTGAAAGAAGACCAATAAACATTACCTTAAAAATGGCAAAAAATTCTACTGTTGATGCTGCTAGCTCTGCTTCAAGCAATAGAAATATAGAACCTACAATAGCTGTTTCGGGAGATAATTATTCTCAGCCCAATTATCAAGATAATCAATATTACGCTACACAAAATCAATTTGAAGATGATGAACACGAGAAAAACGAACATAAAAGAGAACATCATCATAACAATGAATACCACAAAAAAAGACATCATGATGAAGACAATGATGATTAGAAAACTCATAAAATGATATTAAAACGCTCTGATAACCTCAGGGCGTTTGCTATATTACCATCAATAAAATAAAAATAGTATTTTTGCCATAATAAATTAAAAAAGTAAGTGAGTACAATCCAAAATAAAAAAGTAAAATTCGAAGAATTAGGGCTAAAAAATTATATGGAAGCTTTTGAATATCAACAAAGTTTGATGGACAAAATTATTCAAATAAAAATTAAAAACAGAGATCTACCCGAAGAAAAAGACCACGAAATCACGCCTAATTATCTTCTTTTTGTAGAGCATCCTCATGTTTATACTTTAGGAAAATCTGGTGATGAACATAATATGCTTGCCAATGAAGACAAATTAAAGGAAATAAATGCCACTTTTGTAAAAACCAACCGAGGTGGTGATATTACTTATCACGGTTTCGGACAAATTGTGGGCTATCCTATCCTTGATTTAGATAATTTCAAAAGTGATATTCATCTTTATATGAGAAATCTGGAAGAGGTTATCATAAGAGTGATTGCAGAATACGGTTTAAAGGGCGAAAGAAGTGTAGGTGAAACGGGAGTTTGGCTAGATGTAGGAAAACCTTATGCGAGAAAAATTTGTGCACTAGGTGTAAAAACCTCAAAATGGGTTACCATGCACGGTTTTGCACTGAATGTAAATACAGATTTAAGATATTTTGAATACATTATTCCTTGCGGAATTAAAGATAAAGCGGTTACTTCTCTGAAACGTGAACTTGAAAAAGAAGTAAATGCGGAAGAAGTAAAAGAAAAAATTAGAAAACATTTTCAAGATGTTTTTGAAGCGGAAATTTTTTAGATTCATTAAAAAATAATCCCCGAAAAATATAAAAGCGAAATAATTGAATTTCGCTTTTTTGTTTGATTCATTAAAATAATATGAATAAAAATTCTGCATTTCCATAAAATTTTATAATATTTTATTGGGCAAAATATAATTGGAAAATCTCAAAAATATTGACGACAAATAACATTCTCACTTTCAGAAATTTAATATCACACTGCTATCAATAAAATAAACTTGCAGAATTTCAGATTGCTTTACTTTAATATCATTATCGGTGAAAATATTGATTTCTTTTGCATCTTTTACAAATTTTTCTTCTAAAAAATCCCACTCAATTATCTCACCATATCCATTGTAGTAATGACCTATGAAATAGCCCGTCAATTGATTTCCATCTCTTAAAATTATTTTAATTTTTAAATTTTTATTATTTTTATATTGTTTGTAAAGTGTTTTTATTGCTTCATCATTTGTTTTCATCTCTCAATAAATTTATGTTAGAAATTGGCGTGTAAACCAAAGGAATTTGTTCTACTATTACATCGCTTTTATCTAATCCAAAAGCAGATTCGTCTTTTAAACTCATTTTTTTGAGAATGAAATATGAATTGAGCAAAATGCCTTCTCTCACTGTAAATTCATTTTCTACCGATAAGAATTTCTCAATAATTACGAATTTAAAATCGGGTTCTTCATTGTATTTGGTAGATCCATCTGGTCGAATGTGTAAATTCAGTTCTTTATTTTTCACCAAATCTTTCACAATTTTTTTGAAATAATATTCGGTTCTTGGCACTATTCTAAAACCAACATTAATATCTACTCTTATGATTTTATCATCCATTAATTCAGAAACATCATAGCTTAACGTATAAGGCTGGTTGGTTCTATTGAGATGAACGAACCAATAAACATCGGCTCTTTTTGGCTTTTTAGAAAAAATAGATTTGATAGATTTTTCTTCAATTTGATGTCTTCTATCTGCTTTGGTAAGATAAATTAAATGGGTAGAAAATTTCGGAATTTCATCATCCTCACTCAACTCTTTAAGCTGATTGCTGTATTTTCCTAAATCTACAAATTTGATAAATCTATTATTAATTTTTCTGGCATTAAACCAAATATACATCGTACTAAAAATCAATAATTCAAAAATTAAAAACTGCCATCTTTCTTTAATTTTTACAATGTTGGCAACGAAAAAAGCCGTTTCGACAATTAAAAATAAGGTAATTACTGGGTAAACAATAAACTTGCTCCATTTTATTTTGTATAATAAAAAATACGTAAGCAAAAATGTGGTCATTATCATGGTAATGGTGATAGAAAATCCATAAGCCGCTTCCATGTGTTCGGAAGATTTAAAATATAAAGTCATTAAAATACAACCAGCCCAAAGAATTGTATTAACACTCGGAATATACATTTGACCTTTAGTTTCTGACGGTTGACGAACTGCAACTCTTGGCCAAAAATTAAGGTTCATTGCTTCATTAATTAAAGTGTAACTTCCGCTAATTAACGCCTGAGAAGCAATAATAGTTGCCAAAGTAGCGATTAAAATACTTGGAATTAAAAACCAATGGGGCATCATTTCAAAGAAAGGGTTTCTTCCATTTAAAAGATTGGAATCTTGATTCATCAACCAAGCTGCTTGTCCTAAATAATTGGTGACTAAGCTAATTTTCACAAAAACCCATGAAATTCTGATATTCTTCAAACCACAATGCCCCAAATCTGAATACAAAGCTTCTGCACCAGTTGTACAAAGAAAAACCGAACCAAGCAACCAAAAACCATGAGGATATTTCGTAAGTAAATCATAAGCATAAATAGGATTGAGTGCTTTTATAATGCTTGGGTGATAAATAATCTGACTAATTCCTACGGCAAAAAGCATAGCAAACCAAATCGCCATTACAGGTCCGAAAAATTTTCCAACAAAATGAGTCCCAAATCTCTGAAAGAAAAATAAAAGAGATAAAATAAGAACTACTAAACCAATGGTAAAATGATTTCCTGCAACGATGGTATTTTCTAAACCTTTTACCATTCCGAGACCTTCAATAGCAGAAGCTACAGAAATTGGCGGAGTAATAATTCCGTCTGCCAAAAGTGTAGTAGCTCCTAAAATGGCAGGAATTACCAATTTTTTACCATATCTTCTCACCAAAGCATAAAGCGAAAAAATGCCACCTTCTCCTTGATTATCAGCTTTTAAAGTAAGCCAAATATATTTAATAGTGGTTTGAATAACGAGCGTCCAAAAAACACAAGAAACACCTCCATAAATTAAATGTTCTTCAATATTTTTTGTACCAAC
>APMI01004048.1_pt1 | contig 25783 bp, 14 predicted proteins | sample 667938 | NCBI WGS metagenome assembly APMI01 (sample SAMN01084076, study PRJNA167559) | wastewater metagenome | biome: Wastewater | place: Denmark: Ejby Moelle, Odense | collected 2011-11-28
TACATAAATAAATACTAGCCGGCAAAAAAGGACCATAGCATCCTTTTTTCGCCGAGGGTTGGATAATAATAATAACACAATTTATTTATTAATTTTTAACAATAAATTGGAATGAATCACAGTCTTACAGGCCTGTTTCTAGGGCATAGCAAATTCACCCGAACTGACTAACTATACGATCCGTTGCGCCAAACCCTGATGTAAGACACAACATCAAAGAAAACCCAACTATTACAAGCAAGCTAACATTCGCGTGTGACCCATAGTATAAAAACCCACACATTGCAATAAAACCTGCAGATAGTACATTTTTTAATTAAAACACAGGCTGAGCACACACTAATCCAGTAAAATGTAAAACTGCATGCGACACATAATATATGGAAATTGCCAAAAGATGCCCATTATTGCATTATTAATGCACAACAGAAAATATATTAGCCAATTTCTGAGGAATAAATGAAGAGGATATTGGAAAATGGAGCACATTAAGAAGTTATCGTGTACACTATCGAGGATTAAGAATAATAGTAACGATAGTAAGATATATATCGAGGGTTCTAAAGCAGGTTTTAACATTCGAGAGTGCCTAATAATTCCAAAGTGTTTGATGATGATAAAAATAACACTTTTGCGTACTCATCAAGCAATATGGACAAAATGCTAAACAAGACAGCTCTGTATTCAGGGATCTATGATACGAGTAAAATTAATAAATTTACAGCAGTCTAACAAAACACCAGAGATACAACAGCACGAGATTTTGTAACCAACATGCCTTAATAGAATATAGCGAAAGTTGAAGAGAATGCAAGCGTAGATAGTCAAAAGAGTAAAGGTAGGCTTCGATTACTCTATAGCAAGAAAGGATCAGGCATTATGGTGACCCAACCAAAATATAATTTCTTTAGTGCCCTTGATGAGCCCATAAATAATTTCTTTAATGGCAAGAATTGTACCTGTCCTGCGAATTAAATTGTAGCGGGTCCTAAAAATGAGGTTTCTTGGTATGGAACGATTGCTAGATGATAGTTTGTAATTTTACTTAATACTATTTAAAATAATTAGAATTACTATTTTACTAAAAGTGAGCACAGATTTAAGCATTTAATTATATCATGAAAAGCTTCCTAAAGGATCACCCTGATTATTCAAAGTTCTTCAATTTCGAATAGTTCAACGCAGTGCAACTCAAATGCTATAAGCCAGTGTGCTGTGATTCCCGCAACATGGTAGTGTCTGCTCCGACATCATCCGGAAAGACTGTCATATTTGAGCTCGCTATTATCAACCAGTTAGCTACAGGTCAACTTAGGTGTCTATATCTAGCACCTATTAAGAGTTTGTGTCATGAGAAATCGATGTCTTGGAGTCAGAAGTTTAGAGGGAAACTCAATATGTTCGAACTGACCAGTGATACCTCTGCTGAATAATAGTCGATGAATCAGCTATAGATGATCAATTTGGTAGTTGCTACTCCATAGAAAATAGATGCCTATTCACGAAAAAGCTTAGATTTTATTTCAAAGCTAAACTTACTATTAATCGATGAAGTACACATGCTTAATTTTTAATAAAGAGGAGCAACTTTATAAGCAGTGGTCAGCAGAATTATCAGTTTAAGCAATCCCAGAATTATCGCAGTTAGTGCTACAATACCGAATATTAAAGAAGTTGCTTAATGGCTGCATGTCACACCAGGAATGACTTTGGTATTTGGGGAATAGTATCGACCTGTCAAAATTAACAAAGTTGTACTGGGTTTTAAATCTTCAAATAACCCTTATACATTTTAGAAGATGCTCAATTACAAACTTACTTAAGTAATTAGATCGTATAGCCAAGAAAAAGGTGTATTGGTATTCTGTCAAACTCAAAAAGGGACAGAGATGGCGTGTCAACAAGCTATATCTGATATGAGAGAAAGAGAATTTATTGACAGTGATCAAACTTTATTAGCACTAATTCAAGGCTCAAAAAGAGTATCAAATTCAACTTTACAAATTATGCTACCTCAAGGAGTTGCTTTCCATAACGCAGGCCTTAGTCTACAGGACAGATTAGTGGTCTAAAAATTGTTTCTCGACAATAAAATTCGTATTTTATGCACCACCAGTACTCTTGCAATGGGAATCAACTTACCAGCCAGGCTTGTTGTCATCAAATCAACGCAATGTTATAGAGGATCAGGCAAAGGTTATCAGGAATATACTCAAATTTAAATGGATCAGATGACGGGACGAGCTGGCAGGCCACCGTTTGATAATGAGGGCACTGTAGTAATTATGACAGAAAAGAAAAATTACAACAAATACTTAAATTCAGGAAAATTATAAACTCTTGAATCTCATTTATATCACCAACTTGCTGAGCACATAAATGCATAAATTTCCTTACGGTCTCTAAAATGTTTCAAAGACGTGCTAAAATATTTCATGAATAGTTTTTGCTACATCAGGATGAAAAACACACCAGCCAGTTATTCGATTAAAGGTAATATCACCGAACATGTTGAAAAAGTGTGCATGGAATCCATTTAAAAATTAAATACTTATAATTTAATTAGGTTTCATCATGATAACCAGGTTATTGTTAGTAGGCCTTTGGGAATCAACGTGGCTAGAAATTCAATATAAATTTAGACTATTGTTACTATTTTGAAGGAAATTCAGAAAATTAAAAGTTAAAGAGATTTTCTTAGTTTGTTATGTTAAAGTTAAGAAATAAAGAGATATAGGAACAAATTAGATTAAAGGAAATTATTAAAATAAATTAATGAGAAAAATAAATATATAATCAAAACTGCCATAGCGAATCCATAAAAGAAATGTTACGTTCTTGTTCAATGCGAGCTTGATGGTAAACATATTGAAAATTGGTAGTTAAGAAAACAGTCAAAATAAATGATTTATTTCTTAAGAAGACTGACTTTTTGTGTAAAAACGGCCTGCAGCTAATTAAAGCTGTTTTGGCCTTTCTTTTGGAGTTGTATGACCAACAAATACTTTACGCTGAAATTTTGGGATCGAAACGAGACTATGACAATAAAACAGTTTCAATAACTAAACTAAAAATGGAAAATGTTATCAGCCAAGGGTTTCAAAAATTTGTAGCACTTGATGTCTAATTTACAACACTTAGATACAATATGTCAAAAGAATAGCTAATTCAGTCAATCAATTGCCCGAAAAGTTAATAATCTGAAATAATCAGTAATTATTCGTGCGTCGAAAACTCAAGGATAGAAATTAAAATAAAACAATCAAAAATTTTAAAATTAAACAGATTCACAAGCAGATTTTGATGAACCTATAGATCGACCAATGTATAGCAATAAAGATACATTGTTAACAATAACATTTTGCGGTACTTTTGACGAACAGTTTAAATCGATACTTATTTTAGTAGGCCAAGCAAATGAGTTATACACAATAAGGACTCTTAAAGAAGGAATTAAGTAGACAACGATTGCTGTAAGTTCAGATAAAAAGTATCATCTTGCGGTTATTAAAAATGGATTCATTGGTTTTGATTAATTTTTCTAAATTTCAAACGGTAAAGATATTAAACCGATTGCTGATATTTCAACATTTATGGACGGATAAAGTAACGACAAAATGAACAACGGGCACAAGAAGAAATAAAAATAGAAGGGCAAGGATAAAAATATCACAACAGATTAGTAATAAACAAGCAAGAAAAAATAAATAAAACCTTCTGTCTCCAAATCAGTTATCAAAAAGCCAGTAATATCAGCAAGCTCAAGTGTTGAGAATAAAAAGCCTCGTCGATCATAATCTAACAAATGGATCAAATTTTCAGAAGAGGTGCCTAATGTAGAATAGAGTAACACTATAAAAATGATACACAATGAGAAACCAAAGAGGGCCAACAAGAATTATCCTAAAATTATTTCAAGAAAGAAACGTGATGAATAAATGGACTCCAATGATGATGAATGGAATAAGGTGTCTGTTAAACCTGGCAGTTATATTCCCTTGAACGAGTACAAATGCTGGAAGCCAGGGTTCAGAAAATTTTCAGATTCTAGCGATAGTGAACAATAAACTCGACTAACTATGCACAAACCTTTGCTGTTAGTATAAGAAACTTCATCAAAATCAAAATAGAATTTAGAATTGCACAACATGGCCACAGTAAAATCCAAAACTAACGTGCAGTGGGGCAATTACGTCTATCAACCAAACTTGAGTGTTCAAATGGGAAACAACATTGAAAGAGAGCAAGTACAAAAATAGAAAAATAGAAAATAGTTTCATCGGGAATAGCAATAGATAGTGGCACCCAAGAAGAAATAGATTACGAACTCAAACCCTTACGATTATTTTTCGAATTTGTTCAACAGATGACGCATCAGAAAGTGTCATCCTTAATCGAACATTCTACCCTTGATCGGTTCCCAATATTTTTAATAATATTTATGACACAGGATAGGAAATTTGAATTAGAAAACATGCAAGCAATCTCAAATATCAGCCTAAACCAACCAAAAATCGCTGTAAGTTTGAGCAACCAGCCCAAATCCCCGGCAACCGAACCCAACTGCCTAAGTTCGGACAAGAAGGAGAAAGTTTCCGATGACTAATTTTTCTCACAGTTTGATTAAATATTCGTGGTTGATTTCAATGAGGAAAACACAAGTAACTTCAACAATTTTATTTGTGATATCCAAAACCCTGAAATTCAGTGCAGTGTTAATACCAAGTTGCCCTAGGAAATGCAAACTATGATCGATTAATAGCCCACTTCAAGTGAAGACCAATCCATGAGTGAGTCTTAAGAAAACTAAATGCAAGAAGACCAAAGCCCGATTGAAGATGTATCGAGTGTGGAAACTCCACAAAAATTCAAAAAGGCAATCAATTTTGAGGACATGGACAACGAAGAGCACTCAAAATTATTCTGGGCTCCTAAGAAAAGAAACAACAGGCATCTTGCTTAGTCCAGCTGATATTTATAATATTATGATTTTTCTGATGAATACATGCCCAAAGTTGCATTATAAATAGGATTAACAATGATAGAAAGTGAGCATAAACCATGGACTCGTGATTTTACAGGAAATAAACCACTTTTCTACAAGACAAGAAATTAGCTACGATACTTTCTATAAGTGGAGCTTAAACAGATCAATTTACAAGAGTTTCCGAACAGACCTAAAGATCCTGTGAATTTATCTATCGGTGACCCTACAAACAGTTCGTAATTCAAAACAAACCCGACCAATATATAGTTCCTCAAGAAGAATGTGGGTAAAATTGATGGCTATACAAATTTCTCTGGCTGTGATGAAGCTCGATAATCAGTTGCTAAATTTTTCCCAGCTCCCAATTACAAAATTACTAAAGACAATGTGTCTTTATGGTCTGGAGGAAGTATGGCACTTTTTGCTTCGATTATGGTACTGGCTCAACACGGTGACAACTTTATATTCCCATCTCCGGGCTTTCCATTATCACGCACTATTTCTGCAGCATTCGGCATAGAGGTTAGACAGTATCACTTAGACCCTAATAATAATTGGAAAGCCAATTTATAGGAAATGGAGTCACTGATTGATGCCAAAACCAAATTCATTTTCATTAACGATCCATCAAATCCTTTGGGGTCTTGCTGGCCATAAGAACATAAAAAATAAATTATTGATCTAGCACGAAGAAAAATTCTGCCTATTGTTGCCGATGAGATTTATGAAGGAGTAACTTATGGGAAGCCAGTCAAAACCTTTGCAGAGTTAGCAACCGAAGAAGTAACTATTTTTAAGTGTTCGGGATTAACAAAACGGTGGCTTGGTCCAGGATGGAGACTAGGTTGGATAATAGTCTACACAAGTCAGTAAAAATTAAAAATGTATCAGCAAGCTTTAAAAGGCATTTCAAATGTATTTCTGATGCCGCACTCAATAGTTCAATCCGCCGTGAAGTAAATTTTATAAAACCCTCAAAACGATGAATATCTTGCTCAAAGAATGCCAATTATGGGTAGAAACCAGCAACTTCTGCTTGACCACCTCAAAGATTAAGATTATTGCCAAGTTGGATCCGCATCAGGTGCATTGTATGCAACTATTTTAGTCAAATTGTAGAAATTTGAGAAGAATAAATTCCCTACAATGATCGAATTTTGCAAATTGCTGTACGCTTAGGAAAATACATTGATTTTCCCAGACAAATTTTTCGGAGGTGAGCAGCAACCATTTATAAGATTGACGATTTCTTGCTCCAACAGCATTGTGGAAGAATTTATAACTCGATTTAAAAGATTTTGTAGACACTATCTTAAGAAAGCAGAATGATAATGAAATAATTATATATAATTAATCGCGATAAACTGAATTATTCTAAATTCCATACAATATTATGAGCCAATAGAAAAATAAGTCAAGCATTTATAAATAGAATAACAAAAGCTAGAACAATCTAATCGATATCACAATTGTTATACCGATTGAGCAATTAGACTCAAAATCACCAATAGTTGAAGATTATAGCGATACTGAAACGACTCAAGACATTTATAAAGTTAAACTTTCAGTCGACATAAATCATAGTCTTGAGTACATCCAGCAATATTTAAATCACTTAGGATTGATCAAGCTTACAAGCAAGAATAAAGGTGGATTTCAGCAATATAGTAATTAGACATCCATAAGAGAAATATCCTCTATCGAAAAATCAAATATCATACTATATTTCTCTTATAATCGACAAAAAGACGCATAGTAAGAATAATCTCATGCACTAGAAAAAGTGTCTGACTCTACAGGTTCATAATGCTGCTTACTTATGTGATATATTGATTAATTTTTAGTGTAACATATAGTATCAATATAGTATCAGTATTTCATCAGATCAATATACATACATGGGTTGCGTTGACTCTCATTCTCAAATAGCACCACGAGGTCAGCAATCAACTGCTCCAGTTCAGAACTATAACCAGAACAGCTCAACTATGTTCTACCAAATGCAGAATATGAAGAGACCTAAGTTTTTGAATACGACTTTCTTTCTACAGCCGCAGCAGCAAGAGACATTGTGGAAAATTATTCAGCAAGATTCGTATAAAGAATTCGCATATTTTATTGAAAACCAAAGTATATTCATGATGATGTAGGAATTCCTTCAAATGTGGAGATTGGACCAAATGGCACTTTTTGGAATTTTGCGCATTTCTGCTCACGATGGAACGCTTTCCGATGTTTACAGTTCATCATAAAAAAAGTATACAACTAAAACAAAACTTCAGTTCTGTCTTTAATGAACCAGCAAACAATATAAAAATATACAGCTATCCACATCGCAATTGAATGGAACGCACTGAGCTGTTTCTACTTGCTAATCGATTCAGGAGGAGTTGATCTCTCATACACTGACAAGGATAACAATGATGTATTCTCGAAAGCGAATCTACTCAAAAGATAAGAAATGTTGGCGGTGCTTAATAAATTTAAAGCTGGTAATGCTCTCATGATATTAATCCAAACTTAGAGAATAAGATAGTTTAAAGATTTTAATTAGCTTATAAACGAAACCGAAGTCAAAACTTAGTATCGATTGACAGAGCAAAGAATTGCGTAAATAGTGGACACAAAAAATAGAATGAATAGGCCTCCAGTTTTGCCAGCTCCCACACCTGTTGAGAATAAAATCAAACACGAAGACTACAGCAACGCAATTAAAAAAATATAACAAAGCAAAACTACTGAAAATTCCGAAGCAGAAAGAGGAGAAGAATAAGCTAACAGACTCAAACTGGAAGAACTTCGAAAATTTCAATAAAGTCAAACAAACGCTAAAAACAGACAGAAGGAATCTTTAAAGAAAGCTATACAGCAGCAACGTAAAGAAGAAGAGCAAAGATTGAAAAACTAAGTTGCACAACAAATTCAACGATAAAAAATATATTAACAATCAGAGCTACTTAAAATTGAGAAATAAAAGTAAATAATTCGTAAAAATATTGAAGCCATGTCAAGTAGTCAAGCACAGGCCGCTGAAATTGCAGGAAAAGGGACTAAGATGGTTTGCCCATAAGATATCAAGCCAGCATATGAAGCAGCTCTTGCAAGAAAAACTAAGTTCGTGGACACGTAATTTAAGGCATAACTAAAAACGCTTGGTAATGTCAAATAATACAGATTTGGATGGGACAATTGTGTTTGGCTTAGGCCTGAACAAATTTTTCCTGGAGGTAGATTTTAAGTTTTTGACGGAATTTCACCTTAAGATGTTCAGCAAGGAACCTTAGCCGTATGTTATTACTTGGCTTTGTTATCTTCAATAGCATAACACGAAAACAGAATTAAGAAAATCTTTAGGTTTTACGACAAGGATCTTGGCTTCTATGCAGTACAACTCTATATAGAAGGCAAACCAATCACCATGATTGTTGACGATTTGATTCCATGTATGAAAGGGACAAATGAACCACTTTTTTCCAAACCAAGAAGCCCTGAAGTTTGGGTGATGATTTTATAAAAAGCATGGGTTAAATTGTTTGGAAGTTATCTAGCTGCATAAAAAATGGCACCTGAGGATATGTTTTAAAATGTACTGCCTTCTCCATGTCGAGGATACATTGTTGACATTTCAAAAATTGACGAGTTCTTTGACAAATTTGTTTAATTTGATAAGAAAAACTACATTATGACTACAAGTTCTAGGCAAAATGAATAAATTCCACCCGGCATAATCGAAGGTCACTCGTATTCAATGATCGGTGCTTTTAATGTGAATGGAGTAAAAATCTGCAAAATTCGTAATCCTTGGGGAAAAACATAATATTAAGGGATGTATTCGTAGTCTTCTTCTTTGTGGACTCCAGAGCTAAAAAAAGCAGTCGGATTTCAGGCAGGTGAAGATGGAATATTTTATCTTAACCCTACTTAGCTGCAAAGTATTATGCCATGTGTTGCTGTCAGCTATTACAAAGATGACTATGAATATTCGTATATTTAGCTACAGTCAAAAAGCGATGAGGATTTGTATTTTGTTGTTAATGTAAAAAAGAAAGGTGAACTGGCAATAAAAGTGACCCAGCAACAGCAGAGATTTCGAAAAGATATGATCTATTAAAACTGTCCTATTCGTCTTGAGCTATCCAAAATATAAGAGAACTACGATGCAAAAATAGTATCATAAGGAGAACCCAGCTCAATGTACCATGGAGCAAGTAATTTGTTCTCAACGTAAAAAATCTATTAAGAGCTTGATGTCGGCAGGTATCTTATCAGGTTGAAAGTACTTTATGATCGCACCTATCCTATCAGTACAAGAGGCACATTAAGAAAATTTATTAGAGGAACCAACGGTAAAGAGTATCTATAGGTTAAATAAGGAAAGTGTTGTCTATCAATTTATGGTCCTGAAAAATATGTTTTCAATAAGATTGGTAAATAAGAAGCAGAAAAATATTTGAAAAACATGTATAGAAATTATGTAAATTCAAGTCAAAAAACAAGCGAAAGACTCCGGTCTGTAGGGCAAGATCTGCAGCCGATGGTGATAGCAAAAGACTGCAAAATGAGAAATCAAATAATTTACATGGCTGAAAATTTACTACCAAACAATTCTATAAATTTCTAGTTCTGTTTTAATCACAACAAATTTAGAAACTGCAGTTATGCATTTAACGTGGATAAATAGAAAGAGAAGTGTTAGTGGTTGATTTAACCAGGTAAATGGAATTTGGCAACTCTTTAAATTGATTGCCCTTTCCAGGATATTGCCACTTAAGGATAAATGCCCTCGAATTTTAAAATTGTTCGTACATGATTTTTGTTAAAAAATTATCAAACTCATATTTAATTATACTAGAAATTTGTAAAAAATGTTAATATCATTTAACTTTATGCTGAACAATCAATGATTTAGGAAGCATTGTTTTTTGTTCGAGTTTGGCCAAAAGTAATTTGTTTTTGTTGGCTTGCTCTTGAGTTATCTATTGAATCTTTTTTTAAAGTCTGCTCTTTTGACTCTGTTGTTTACCCTCGTATTCTCTCAAATAATCATCATCGTCGGGATCATCCTTCAGATATTTCTTACGTATAATATCCTCTGAATTTTTCTGAAGAGTGGCCATAGATTTGGATCTTAAGCTTTCCCAACTGACAACAATAGATTTCACTTGACTGAAAGGATTCTCATCAACCTGGATTTATTTATTCTTGACAACGTATAGTTCTTTTTATTATGTTTTATTTTTATTGTGAGGCTGTGATTTTTTTAATAGTTATGGCTGGCTGAACTTTCTGTAAGTATATTCTAAATTATATTGAAAATTACTTATTTTGTTAGTGTCTATTTTAGATTTACAGGAAAAAGGTTAGAACATCTTTTTGAAGTTTAATCGATATTTTTATGGGTATGGCAAGCTTAAGTATGAATAAAACTCTTGTTTCTCGACTTCTTACATCATTTCTAAATCAAGATTCTCTTGTTGACGTATTGAGTCGATGTTAAAGAATTTCTTAGCTTCAGGTGAGTGTGAGAGTTCGTTGATCATGAAAATAAAGTTTTCACAAGTCAGATATTGACCAAAATTAGAGTATTTCTTAAAGAACAACTTTACTTGATCCAAGGGGAATAGGATCTTAAGAAGTCTGAAATTTTTCATAAAAAGGATGAAGGGTTGAAAAGTTAATTTCCTTTCATTTACTAGATCGAAAGTGTCAAAATGCTGGCGAGGCTGAATGTACGAATTCACATAATAGTTATAGATTTATTCGATATTCTTCTAAGCTTGGCTGTTCGAGATTAGTATTTTACCTTTATAGCCAGATCGAGTGCCGACACTTGAAAAGTTAAACTCCTCATCATCGCTCCGACCATATTCGAAAATTTCCTGCTTCTTCTCTTCTTCGGACTTGAGCATGGATGGTCCTGCCATTTTTCTTTAAATTTCTTCAACGATCTTGTTGTGATCGGGCTCCATTAAATAATTATATTAGCAACATGGTTATAATTGGCAATTTGTAAATTACACTAAATTCTAATAGAAAAATGAAGAAAGCAAGCAGCACTCATAAGCTCGCCGGTATTTCTCAACTCAAGGCTAAGACTAACTCAAGTAAGAAAATATCAGCTGGGGATATCCAAAAGGAAGTCATTAAAAATACTGGACTAAGCGTATAAATAGTTAACTGCTTTCATAAAGAGAGTATCATTATGTATTTCAACTAGCTTCAGCCTTTAGCAGCTGTCAAAGCTTAACTGTATCACAAATTGAGGCAGATGGATATAAAAGTATAAAAAATAGTTGGATTTTATTCTTTGAATTCTGATTTTGCATTCGATTACAAATTCTCAATCGGAGTCGGCGTTCTGGAAACAAATATAAAATTGGGCTGTATATACCATAAAGTTTAAAAAGGTCTCGATAAATACAAAATGTGTTGTTGTTTGGCTATTGGCGGATTTAGTAAAGTGTTTTTAGTACGTTCGAAAATTGATGGAAAATTTCTAGCTGCCAAATTCATTGATAAATCAAAACATGAAAATCTAAACTTGACTCTTCTTCAAAACTAAAAATAAATCAGTTTGAAATTAAACTCATCTTTCTTGGTGAAAACTCATGAATTTATAGAAACCGATTAATTTTACGTGTTCATTATGGATTACTGTCCCGGAGGTGAACTTTTTTATTTACTTAAACACATTAAATGTATGAGTGAAGAGTAAGCGCGAGTTTGTTTTATACAAATTTTACTTGGGATCGAATATTTGCACAGTTGTGGGTACATGTATAGAGATTTAAAACCGTAAAATATACTTATGGATGCATATGGGTTTATCAAAATTGCAGATTTTGGACTATCTAAATCATACTCATAAAAATCATATTCTTTTTGCGGTAGTGTTTAATATATGGCACCTGAAATTATTCGAGGGAGAGGACATGAAAAAAATGTTGATTTTTATTGCCTAGGAGCACTACTCTATGAAATGCTTGTAGGCCATCCGCCTTTTTACGACAGTAGATGCACAACTGAATAGACAAAAGCTAAGATATTGTATAACTAAATTCAATTTCCTAAAGACCAGCTGTCTTAAAATGCAAAGAGTCTTATCAGAAAATTAACTTAAAAGAACGAGAAAGAAAGATTAGGATATTTTGGAGGATGTAAGTAAATTATGACACATCCTTGGATTGGTAGAATTAATAGAAAAATGTATGAATAGAAAAGTTTTCAGCCACCTTTTCCTGTAAATTTAAATCATTTAAATTTTGATTCAGATGAAATCGGTCAATCATAAAGACTTTTTTAACAAAGAATAAATTCAACATTAAACAAAAAACCTGAAATTATTCCAGTGAAAAGATAAAAATTTTACATAAAGAAGCAAAAGTCCTTGAGCAGTAAACTATTGGATAAAAGCGCAAAATAGAAATCCTCGCCTTATCGAAATAAGAGTTTATTACAAATCTATAGGAAATAAAAAAAGAGTCCTTACGCGACTGCTATGAAATAGACGAGTTCTTATAAAAAGCTAAAAACTTTGAAGAACGAATAGAAGAGTTACTTTTTAAAGAAAAAATATGTTGAGAATACTCGATTGACTGAAAATGAATAAAAGACAAATAAAGCAAATTTATTACAACTCAGCTCGAACATGAAGTTAAAGAAAAAGCATAAATATATTACTTTCCAGACAGCAGTATAAAAATCAAGCTCCCCTCTAAAAAAGCACATATTTAGATAAAGAACAAACTAAAATGAACAAATCTTGAGCCCGAAAAGCAAATAATTCACAAGTTTTCATTTATGAAATGTAAAAGGTTTACAAAATAAATATTTGATTGTTTTTCACTGCAAAATATAAGTTTTTTGGAATCTGTTACCATACATAAATCATCATTTTGGATTTTTTATACATATATGATATATAAATATCAATAAAAATATGAATAATCAGCTTCAATCAACTTGCCGATTGATCCTTATCATTTCCTTCACTCGTAATCTCCTCCACAATTTTTCTATTGAATTCAGATATCTTGATATTCAACACTTTTTAAACTTGCCTACCTTCAAGACTATTTTTAATTTCGTAGGTAAATTCCATTAAATTTCTAGTTTCCTTGTCTAGGACTGAAATATAACCAATTAATGCGAAATATAGATGTGATTTTTTGTCTTTTGCTCTTTACTTAAATTCATGACCTTTGGTTAAGTATAAATTATAGATAAAACTTGATGCTTATTTCAAGTTGATGAAATTGCGGTCACCTTTGATTGCACTTGAGTACTTTGTCAGATATTCTTCAGTGACATCCTTCAATTTTTTCTTTTTCTCTAGCTCACCCACATTTGTACTAAAATTATTTATTAAGCAGCTTTCATTGCTAAACATAATATCACAATCTTCCATCTTTAAGTTTAATTATTTTAGAAGTTGAACTGACCAGCTCACGAGGAAGTTTTTAGTCTGGTCTGGTTAACCAGCTTAATCTAGAAGGCAAGCAAATTTGTAACACAGTCTGCAATAATGAATCAAGCCAATACAGTCTCCAAATTTTAATTTCCGATTGATAATTTTGTAGGACTGTGATGATTTTTTCTCATGTTTTACATTGTTTACTAAATCTTTGCTTTTAAGGTTATCAGAGTCTTATTTTGTGCTCACTCTCATCGCATGAGCTATTTTCTATATTTTGTTTGAATTTGTTTACAGAAGTTTCTATTTAAACGAATGCTAATTGTCTGTCTTCGGTGTGAATTTAGCATAGTTGTTCAAAAATGAATTATTGTTCATTGGTGAGCTACCTAGATATACTTTTTTTAACTCTTGAGTGAAAGCTAGATCTTAGTTTTTTGTATCTTTTTCTTATTTAATCTCAGTATTGTTATTATTATTAGTATAGATGTGCAGACTTTTATCTTTCTCCTTACTAGACATATGTTTATCTCGTAGTAAATTATCATTAGCTTATTTCAAAATTGGTTTCTACATCCAGGTACTTTTGTTCTTGAGGACCAAATTATCGTCTTTGTTAAAATAAAATTTCTTGCTAATCTAATTTTTATTACTATGGATTTTCAAATGATGATTTTAAGGAGTAGAAGTGTTGCCTTTCAAGTTAAATGATTCAAATTTGTCTATATTAGATGAAGGTGTTTGATTTTTGAATCCCATTCCTTTTTCAAATTTGAACATCGCATTCTTGGGTGAGTAAAATACTTTTCCTGAATCGTTATTTGTGTGATCTAGAGAATCATCTTTAGAACCTCGAACTGTTTTGTCTAATGTTGAATGTTTTCTTCTGTGCTCAGTCTCTTATTTTTATTATGATTTTAAGAAATTGTTCAATTTATGAGCGTAGTTTTTTAGAATAGGATCTTGTGTCATATTTGATAGTGGAGTATTTAACTTACTGTTCAATTGCTATGAAGTTTTACGATAACCATGAGAAATGTTAGGAACTTTTTATAGTTTCATATTTTATTTTTACATAACTCTCAAATTCTAGCTGGCTATTTTACTTGCCTTCTTCATCCATGCAGTATTCTAGATCTACATCACGCTGATACGCAAACTAGGATTCACTTCAAGGCATTGAATAATTAGATTTTTCAATTAGGAAGAAATTCCAGAAGAAAATCTATTATAGTCTATTTGTTTTAGAAGATTTTGTTTGAGATCAGCTTCTGTCCGACACTCAAAACAGGGAGTTTTACCTTCTACAAGTTAATAAAGTAAAACTCCGAAAGCCCATACATCAGTTTTAGGCCCATACATGTTGTTAATATAACCCTCGGGTGACATATACACTGGAGAACCAACACTGATATCTTTGAAATCATTCCTAAATTAAATGTATTTTACTCAGCAATTTGCGCGAAACCGAAGTCAGCTATTTTATGCACTCCGTTGTTGATGAAAATGTTAGAAATTTTAATATCGCGGTGGACGATATGCTTTTTAGCTAAATATTTCAATCCTTCGTAAATATCAACGACTATCTGATATATTTATTTTTATTTAAAGCTGCCTACTTTCTTCAGTTTCTTTTCTAGATCGCCTCCGTTGCATAACTCAGTAATTATATAACAATTGCGAATGCTAGACAATATTTCCTCACAACCGATAACATTTGGATGTGATAACATTTTTAATATTTTTGTCTCCGTGTTTAGCAATTACTGCAGTCTGTTATTAGTTAGAGAGTTGAGTTCAATTATTTTTATAGCTACTTGCTTGTCTATATTAACAAATTTGTACTGTTTGTCTGATGCACGCCTTTGAATACTTTGGAGAAGTTACCCATGCCGATTTGGTCATTGAAACGGTAAATATAGTCTTGGATTTTTTTACATTCCGGTTGAAGCTAGCCAACCTAGGGTCCGATGCTTAAATTTTTATCTAAGTTCCCAATCATCCTAAATTGTTCTATATTCTAATGTGGAAATTTATACAACGTCATTATAAAGTTATATTCGCTCGCGTTAGCAGTGACGGTGTATAATAATATCAGATAAACTTCATTTATCTTTTAATTTGATTCTTGTTATCTAGCTTAGACAACATTTTTTACTTTTAATACTAAACTTTTTTTTTATTTAAAAAACATATTGCCTTTTTTATAGCGTCTCACTTTAACATAATTAAACTATTTTTATTAAAAATTAATTGTTTACAACAATCACAGATCTTCAAGAACAGGCTATGTCTTTTGTTCAACATTGGCACCAGGAATAAGTTTGGCCTTTTGTTCATCCAACCAAGCAGTGAAAGCTTCAATTGTTCTAGCTTGTTGATACTTGACTGCCTCGTGTCCTTTCACAAATAGTTTTAATGTCGGATATCCTTGAATTCCATTATGGCTGCATGTGGCAGCATGTTGAGTGCAGTCTACTTCTGCAATTCCAACTAAATTAGTTTGATTTTTACCTGTATCATCTGAGACTTTGCCTGCAAACTCAACCCATGATTCAGCCATTTTTTTGCAGTGTCCACACCACGGTGCGAAGAATTTAACAAATAGATAATCATATTTCTTTTTCGCAGCTTCAAAGTTATCAGCTGTGAGCTTTAGTAATTTGCCCTCAGTCTCAAATTTGACTTATGGTTAAGCTGGAGGCACTTTTGCGTTCACCCAATTTACAATTGAATCTTTTGTTCTAGCTTCAGTGTATTTTGTTGGCTCTTAACTACCCTCAGCGAAGTAATGAACTGTTGGGTAACCTTTCACATCGTATTTTTGGCAAAGAGGTCGATGTACAGTACAGTCAACTTCTGCTAACTTGACGCTGGAGCCAGCCTATTTGAGAGCATCTGCGGCTTAGCTATAAGTAGGAGCTAGTGTCTTGCAGTGACCACACCTTATTTAAATTAATAGAGTACCATGGTGCAAAGAATTTAACCAACATATTAGGATGTTCTTTACGTGCAATATCGAAATCATCAGCTCCAAGCTTGAGAACGTTTCCTTCTGATTCGTAGGCAAGTGCGCCAACTGAGCCTGCAAGTAGGAATAGAACGCTTTTCATTTTATATTATAAATTCCACGTTTAGATACGAGATTCATTGATATGAAATAGTATAACCATTTATCATAAATTCCTACTAAAATTGGACCTAAGGGTCAAAATTGATTATTGAGATACAGGTTGAACGCCTACATTCTTGACTATTTTTCCTGGTACTCTTGGCTTAGAGTGAATTGATAGTTAATAATTTTCTTGTTATTTCTTGGTATTTTAGGTCGTGTATCTGCAATGAGATCGCTTCAAGATACCATACTTCTTAGGGCTGACAACTTGATTAGCTAAACTCCCTAAATCAACCCGATATGGCGCAGTATCTAATTTGAGTCTTGGAAATTATTTATCGAATCGGTTGACTTCTAGCAGTGCTCGCTAGTTCTGAATAGATTGCACACTCGATCGCTATTTCGTTCTGTTTAATGAAGAAGCCTATTTTCGTAATCTTGAGATTCTGTCATTGATGCTTTCGTACTAGAGTACAGTACCTGTGCTATTTTTTTCCATTTAGAAATATATGTATTATAACCCATTCCATTATATTATGCTGGAGATACAATAAATAAAATGAATAAAGAAGTGAACCGTTACCAATACACACATCATTTACAGTCATCATGCAAGGCAGTAAGTTCAGAAATCAGGGCTTGATTGTCTATTCCATATTTATGTAGAATTCTTTTCAAGTTGATGACGTAAAATTCCTGATGAGGCTCAACTTTGTTATCTGTTTCAGTTGAATGACACTTCTCAGCCAATTTCTTCAGCTTTTATTCTATGTTAATTTATAGCGTACGTTATTGTTGCTGAATGTATGCGTTTTCGGAAGCTTGCTCTCTGTCTTTGAAGACGTTCATCTTTTTAGGAATTAATTATATTATGAGGTAAATCAAATGTGACAGCCTACACTAATTGGTCTGATTCTGACAGATAAAATCGCCAGTTTGATAGTTTAATCATTAAATAATGAAGTAAAAATAGTTTAGTTTAAACAATCATGCGAACCCTGACTTCGCCCATTAAACCATCTTCTTCTTTTTCTTCGGTTTTTTCTGTTCAAGATCAAAATTTTTAATTTTCCAAATGATGATAGATTTGTCATGCCGTCCAACAGTAACAAGAGTACTACAATCTGAACTAATAATGCACTGATATACATCATTGAGGTGCTCTAAATACACTCGATAGTACTAAATAGAGTTCTCTTAAATGTTCTGCTTGTATCTGTAAATTCTGAGACTGCCCATTTCGTCAGTGGCAAGCACACTATGGTTCATGACTTGGATCACTGTTCGCAGTTTGTTTTAGTCGCTGTATGTGCAACATATATCTCTAATGTATTTAGATGTGCGTTTTGCTTATTCATTCCACTCGATTTCGAATTCGATATCTTTCGTTTTTATTTATTACTTTGTCGTCAAGTCGATTATTGTTTCATCGTCGTCTGATTTTTTATAAACGAGGTAACCGTTATCCGTTGAGAAATCAATGATTTAGATATTAGCGGGAATGCTTTCAAGAACTTTATATTAACTGAAGAACTAATTGCCGTCTGGTTGGCTCATGTCATAAATTTTGATCTTTGCATTTTATTATTGATTGGGGCAAATCAACAATGCTAGATATCTTTCATTGAGAGAAAGGATGCCTGTTTTAATTTAAGAATTTAAAGATTTTAGACATTATTTTAGTTTAGTAAACTTGTTACTGCTGCTGTATTTGCCTTCTTACATATACGCATACACCTCGATACTTTTCTTAAGAATTATGTAAATTTTATTTGAAAGCTTGCATGCTAACATTTTAACAATTTGCTCGTTTTCTACTTTTATTTTTTATTCTTTGATTTTTTCACTTGTTAATAAATTGAACACACTAAAAATACCACTTTGAGTAAGTACATAAAGTTTCTGTGAAGAAATATTGAAACTGCACGAATTGATTTGATCATTATCAAATGCTGATAAAATTAATGAACTACTTGATGCTTTCTTGTTTGATGCCTCCTCATTTTTGAAAGCTTAAGAAGTTTAGGACGTATTTTATATTGAATTGAACTCAAAGCGATGAATTTAACCTGATCGAGTGCCTACAAATAGTTCATTCTTGCCAATGACGACACTTTGTATATGGAATTTAGAAGGTATTATTGTTTATTTTCCAGAATATAAAGAAAACTCAAAAACTTTTTGAATAATGAAGCTGGAGTCTAGGTGCCAGATATTAGCTTTACCGTCAACAGCCCCTGATGCAAATATTTTTGAGTTCTTAGAAGCAAATAGTGTAAGAATAGCAGCTTTGGGATTTGCATTTTGGCTGTTGATCAAATTACGGTCATTCCACATATACAAGTATCCATCTGAACCTGCTGTTATAGCCACATCTTTGATGAAGATTATGCTGTAGAAAATTAAGGGAAGTCGATTTTGTACATTGTTAGTATCTCCATAATCTTTGGGATTTTTTAGACTGTATTTTTCGCAGTTTAATAATCCTCCTTTTAGGGACCACTATGCTAAATAGTTTACTCCGCATACTAAAAATTTAAATTAATTGTCAGGCACGAACTCAATGTCACAAATTATAGGCTCTTCCGAAATACAAAAAGAAGCTAGAATTTCAAACTTAGTAAGTGAGACAAAGAACAAAAATTGTTTAGCTTGCTTATCAAGAGCGAGCACAACTGCATGTCTCTGCTGACTTGATACTTTAACAAGCACAACACTAACAAATCCTCTGAAACAGACATGTTGCATTTATGTTCTAGTACTGATGTCCCACATAATGAACTGACAGTTTTCTTCAATAGTGCCAGCGTAAAGTAGTCGTTTGTCATCTGAAAGAGTTATAGTGCTGATCTATGGATTTACACTGAATACTGAATTATCCAGTTTTAAGAATTATTGTCTATATTATGCGGATTTTTGATTATTAACGGAGCTCATGATTAATAAATTGCATCCTGAAAATGTGATCAGATTATCTTTTAAGTCCATCAAAATATTGTTTCGTCTGTAATAAGCATTTCGGCCGATAATATGAAAAGGTTACAAAGAAATTAAGTCAGAAGCAGTTTATTCTTCTTAGCTTTCGAAATTTGGATCTTTTGTAGATTTTTTCTCCTCGCAATTTAGTTTATACTCATAAAAGTTTTTTCTCTTTGGAAATACATACTTAAGCCAATTTTCTATTTTTTCGACCGAATAGTTTTCATAATATTTTTGACTTTTATTTTAATCAACTTTGGATTAAAATTTTATCATTTAGCTTGGTTATAAAGATGGCATTCCAGTAGATTATTAAACAATAATTTTATATTCTGCGACAGCTCCACAATCCTTAGCCGAGACAAGCAGCTTATTTCCGACTACTTGCATATTATTTATAGGAGAATCAAAGATCGCGTAGCATCGAGATTTTACTGATTTTTTATCTGTATTAGACCCGTTTTAAGCGCTTAAAGAGTAAAATTAAGCAGATTTCATTACAAATATTTCACCATAAATATTTCCTAAAATTGTGAATTTTTCAAACTGTGTCATCTGACAAATAGGCACAAATTCTTAAACAATCTATGTGCCCATTGAGCCAGCGTTACCAACATTGTCTCCAATTGGATCTAATTCAGCTTGATCTTTATCCATAAATGAATTTTGCCCATTATCTTTAGAATTTAAACCATTAAGCCCTTTCTTTTTATTTGCTCCCCATAAAGTATTATCATATCGTTATTGTGCAAGCCCAGAAGTATAGTACTCTTCAACAACTTTGCAATCAGCATAATAGTGATACTTCGCTCTGATAGCAGGTGAGAAATTAAGCACATTGAATTACTAGCTGGTAAGATCTTTCTCCATTCTCCGCACCACATCATACAACAAATATTAATATAAAGGCTGAGATTGACTGCCTTGGAATGAGTTCATCATCCTTCTTCTGTTTTAATTGTTCAATTTCATGTAATCGTTGTATGTGTAGCAAATTAGTAATTTGCTTCCGCCTGTGTTGAAATCGCACCAGAATATGTTCTTGTATTTACGTTTCTAACTTGATACTATGTGCGTGTTTTTTTAGTTTACTGTTATTTAATTAAGACCATTGAATATCTTTTCGTATATTATTAATATTTGTTAGCCCTATGATGAAGACCCTTCATCTTGGCACAATGCAGCTGTGTTATTTGAGACACGCTTTATCTGTTACTTCGAAAATACTACTGCAATTTTGGCATCATTTTATGAGAAGACAATATTCAAAGGATGAAATTCTGCACCTGCGAATATTTTTTACTATAAAGTAGTTATGGCTAATGAAATAGGATCAAGTTCAAGAAAATTAATTCTGCCATCAACATATCCTACAACAATATATTTAGTTTTACTAAATTTGATGACCATCGGGTAATTCTCCAGTTTGTGCACTTTGATAATTTCTCGCTTTTATATATTCCAAAGCACAAAATAAGGTGAGATTCGAGAGTAAGTAATCATCAGATTATCCTTAGTATCAAATATAACCGATCTACTGAAAGTTGCAGGTAAATTGTTAAAATGGCAGATATAATTTAATTGTAATTTCTATGCTAGTTCATTCTTGTGCGTTTATCCGACTGATTGTTATACTTATTATTGTTCATGTTGAGATTGAATGCTAGTTAATCCACCTAATATTGCCAACGGGTTTAATTATTATTGCTTTGCTTGTTGATTAGATTTCTTTTTGAAGGTATTAGTTTGATCGTTTTTGACAACAAATATTTTCAAGCCCTGGTACTCATTACTAATTTTTACTTCAAATATTGACCCATTTCTCGTGCCAACTAGCAATAAAGTCTCACTTTAACTATTCTCTTAATGACTGTTATTAATATTACTAACACCTTTGCCATCCTTCTGTGTGAAACAGTGATAAACATCGATACTTTGCGGTGCAACTGATGATATTTTTAAATGATCTTTCATTGATTTTTGAAATTGAAGCACATCCTCAGTATTAATGCAAGTTATTTCATTGAATTTAGTATCCCAGAATTTTATCATATTGTCTTAAGCCGCGCTTATTACCACTGTCTTATACTTAAACAATTCGCATAATTTTAGACAGTTTATTGATTTTTTATGTGCTTATTTTTTGCAGACTATGTACTTTCCGCATATAAATAAGGAAAGATCGCCTTGAGAGTTTCCAGTGATAATGTCTGACTCGATAGAATTACCGTAAATGCTTGAAGTATATGCCATACAAGTTATTTATTCATTAGGTCTCAAAAATGCTTATTATTTTTTGATAAGTGTTCGGTTACTAACTTTCATAATCCATAAATTTTTAGGACCACAAACCGCTACTTCATTATAATCATAAGGGTTAGACTTAATATCGTAAAAGCATGTCTCTTCAATGAGTTTATAACATACTCGTTCCTATCGATTCCAGTTATGTATTTCAATGGATTTCTTGTAAGCAGGCCCTCCCAAACTGATCACATACTCGCCATTTCTTGAGAACTATACTTTACTTATAATTCGTATGTGCCTGGTTTTGAAATATCGCATCATTGTCATAGTGTTAGAGTCCCACACATGCACAGAAGGAACAGAATTTGACATTTCGGCTGTGCAGACGATGTTTTTATGAGGGTGGACTGCCATGCACGTGATTCTGTTTACATGGAAATCATAATGAAATTGGGTTTTTAGCATAGGCGACCAAACTATTCCAATTCTGCCTGCGTAGTATATAAATCCTCGTCTACAACTTTGATGCGTTTCGTTAAGCGGTAAAAGCACATTCTTTGTGTATTCGACCTAGCGATGTTTTTTCTTCTGTGAGCTTTATTACTGACTCAATATTTTAGTTTGGTTCTTTTAATCCTTTTATAGATAATGATGAACATAATACAAAGATTGTCTTGATTTTTCACTGTTGAAACCATAAATAAAAGAGCATTTTAAATTTAGTGATAGTTTCTCAGTTATTTTTGATGCCTTCTTTGGATTTTTCAATTAATTTTATGCAATTGTCACTTTCTTACGGTCGATCAATGGTTCATAGACTTGAAGGTTTGTTGGCATGATAATTTGATTGATGTTAAGTGAGATGTCTTTGTACAAGTCTCCATCTTTTGCAATTACTTAAATTTGACTATCCTTGAGCATGACTTTATCACAAACGAACTGCTCCAAACAAAGAAGCTCGTCCATGCAACAGTTACTTGAAGATTTCGTGGAATAGAACTGATCTTTACTTTTAGTTTGTAAGTTGAGTCCACTATCTTAATTATTTTTGATATTATTTTTATTTTTTTTTTAACTGAACATATTCCTCTGATCTTAATCCTAATTGCCGTCATCTTGCGCAACTTCAGCGCCTTCCCAGACAACAACCATGCCGTCCTCTTTCCCAGAAGATATAAACCCTTTACTGGTAAACACAAGCTCACTAATAGCAGAACAGTGCCCAGTCAGTGTTGAATACGATTGTTGATTTTTAATCATTTGGTTGAATGAACCCCATAGCCAGATATCCCCGTTTGGCTGTGCTAGTAAAAATATGCGCTTGTTACCGGAAAATAATATTGGAGTTTTTATTGTGTTTGCCTGAGGGTAGAATGTTTGTAAAAAATCGCAGTTTAGCTATTTTGCACTGAATATTTTATCATCACGGGTTTATTCGTTTAGTTTTAATATAGCTTTATCTTTTGTGATCACAAGGAACACTTTAGGAATAGATGTCGTGCTGATATTAATAGGAATACCATGAACAACCTTAATTCTATTACATCCTCCTTATAAATATTTGCCATTCGGTCCTTCATAATACATGATAATTTCCTGATCGATCGCCACAATTAGATTATCAGTAGTGATTTTCAGCCCATTAATTGTCGATTTGCTATTATTAGCAGGCAAGCATTTTCCATTTTCTAGTTATACTCTGTTCCTCATGATGAATAGAAAATTCTGTTCAGTTGCGATAGCATAAGTGCTATTTACTGAGTGAATATGACTGATGTTGCCTGAGAAAAATTATAAAAATAAGAGTTATTTTTATACTTGGTCGATCATGTAGATCAAGGAACTTGATGCGATTATTAGTTTGGGCTCTTCGTTTGGATTGTCTGAGTCTGTTTGTAAAAAGCAAATGCCTGTTATTTTTTAGATTTTAAATATTTGACAATATTTGTAGTAGTCAATCATACAGTTATCTTCATTGCTAAATAGTTATTTGTCCTTCGATCCTTTCTTTTATTTGTAATTGTATTCATTTTGCTCATGTTCAACACTGGATTCTAGTTTATTTTAGCTTTACTAATTTTAAAGACTAATTTTTTTCGAAGCCTTTTTCTTAATTCTAACAGACCCCACATTATTTGTAATTTGAGTTGAATTCATAAAATTACTTACTTTAATAACATCTCCCATCAGACTAACAAGTATGACACAATCTATTCCCACTTCGATAAGTTGCACGAATTCTAAATTGAATAAATCGGTGGGCACATTTACATTAACAATTGGCTTCAACATTAAATCAGGTTAAATTTTTAAAAGAGCAAATGATTTCTCGTACAAAATGTAGAAATAATTCTTTTGATGATGGCTGCTCAAAATGTCGATTATTTTACCTGTCGGAGCGAAAGTACTTAAAGTCAATTATTTAGTGTTTAAATTCAATAAAAATAGTCTGTTTGTAGCATCTGCAACTATTAGCATATTCATGGCTGCTATTGGCACAGTCACAATAGCTGATACTTGAATTTTCTTTATTTTATTATGTTTCTGTTCTCCATTTTTTTCATTTTCTTATTAATCTCCACTATTATCTGAATTACTTTGTCTTTATTTTTTCTATTTCTATTCCTTAACAACTTAATGATAGCTGACTAAATAACTATCTTGGCCAGTTGACGAACATTTTACAATATGAGAGGGTAGAACCATGAGAAAATTGTTGTTTTGTTAAGCAGGGATCATGAGGATATTGAGTACTGGCTCGATTAAATATGTACTCAATACTTTCTATTTAGTTACCATATTTAAAATAACGACTGAGCTGTTGTATTTTTCACTAACTGTTATCAATAATTCATTGCCTTTGATGAACTTGAGCAATTTGATTGAATTTTTATGAATCCTATCGAATTTATATATCGGTTGAGCTGTCTTAATATCCCAGATATGAATACTAGGATATAATCCCATTTCCCCAGAAGCCACAATCGAGTTACAATCCCCAATCTCCACACAAGATACCGGCTGTTAATGCAAAGTATAATTTCTTTGCATATTTAATTTGGGGTAAAGTACAATCACATTTTTACCACAAATATATATGAATTTTTAATTTGCTGCTTTGTACTGCTGAGTAGTACGGTAGTGAAGCGGATAACGAATATCATCGATACGGATACCGTATATCCATTTTGTAACTGGGTTGAATTATTGACTTTTTTGATCATTTGATTGTTATAGTAGTAATATGCGCTAGCTTCGGATCAGACTTAGAAAACGTTATTATAATTTTATTTTTAATTTGCTTTATTTTTTATAGTTAAATGGGCTCAAATATGGACTACGCTTTGATTTCACAAAATTTTCATCGTACTTGTCTATCGAGTGAGTATTTGTTTGAGGCTCAAATGGATGACCGATTAGCTTGAAAAATGTGTGGATTTAATTTGTACGATAACTCCATCTCAAGAAATCTTAGTATTTTAGCTGCGTTTAGTCTGAGAAGAACTAATCTAAGTATTGCTCAATTATTTGATCGCTTATTAAATTTCCTTACATTTGATAGATCTTACAAGTTGCTTCACAGATATTCATAAGCATAAAGATCAGTTCATCATACTCCAGATACCCCTCCTCATTTAAGTCAAATATTTAATACAAGAACTTAATTTTGTCTTCGTATGCTACTTTCGAGAACACAATAAGTCCAGAAAACATCTCCAATGCATCTATTATACCCCTGCGTTAAGGATCCCACACTTCAAAGGATTTAACATTACAACCAAATATTTGCACATACTCAGGGATACGGATGATGAAGTCCTCGCAAATGGACCGGTATGAACAGAAATACTCGCGTAGTTTTGACCCTGAAGCATTTAGCAATTGTTTGTCCACTGTTATTTTGCGATCTTTTATGCTGTCGAAAAAGTTGCCCATGGAATTGCTGCGAATTATACTTGTTATTATTTTTTCATTTCCACATTATAATAACAGTCATAATCGATATTTGATAATAAACACTATTAAATAAATAAATCTTAAT
>APMI01008076.1_pt1 | contig 25767 bp, 26 predicted proteins | sample 667938 | NCBI WGS metagenome assembly APMI01 (sample SAMN01084076, study PRJNA167559) | wastewater metagenome | biome: Wastewater | place: Denmark: Ejby Moelle, Odense | collected 2011-11-28
GAGGACGCCGCCGCCGTCCTGCGGCAGCCCGCTGCCCGCCTGATCGCCCGGGGTGAGGCCCGGCCGCTCCTGCCCGACGCGGTGGAAGCCCTGTTTGCCACGCAGACGCTTGTCGTCGATGCCTGCCGGCATGTGGTGCGCTGCGGCGAGGTCGCCATACCGCTCGCCACGCGCCCCATCCTTTTTTCCCTGCTGCGCACGCTGGCCGAGGCCTTTCCCGGCGATGCAAGCCGAGAGGCCCTGCTCCTGCGCGCCTTCCGCGCCCGGCATGCCGATGAATCGCATCGCGCGCGCCTGCGCGTGGAAATGGGCCGCCTGCGCACGGAACTTGCGCCTTTCGCGGAGATCAGCGCCACTCCATCGGGCTTTCTGCTGGCCCCGCGCGAAAAGCGGAACGTCGCCGTGCTCGCCCCGCCGCAGGACGAACCCCATGCCGATATGCTGGCGCTCTTTGCCGATGGCGAGGCGTGGTCGAGCTCGGCGCTCGCCATCGCCCTCGGCACCAGCGCCCGCACCGTGCAGCGGGCACTGGAGCAGCTTGCCGCCGCCGGCAAGGTGGAACCCATCGGCCGCGGACGGACCCAGCGCTGGCTGACGCCGACGCCCGGGGCTTTCTCGACACTCTTGTTACTCCCGGGTCCGCTGCCCGGGAACTAGGATGAGATCATCAACGGATTTCAGGGAGACCACGATGAGCACGACCGAGGCAGACATCATCCGCGAATATGGCCCCTATCCCGGCGTGGAGCAGGTCGGCGGCGTCACGTTCGACGGCAAGGCCGTCTGGTTCGCCGCCGGCGATGCGATCAGGGCCATCGACCCCGAGGACGGGCGCATGCTGGGCGCCATCGAGATGGCTGCCCATGCCGGGACCGCCTATGACGGCCGCCACCTCTTCCAGATTTCCGAGGACCGTATCCACAAGATCGACCCGGCCTCCGGCGCGGTGCTCGCCACCATCCCCGCCCCCGGCAATGGCGGCGATTCCGGCCTCACCTGGGCGGAAGGCTCGTTGTGGGTCGGGGAATATCGCGGCAGGCAGATCCATCAGATCGACCCGGAAACCGGCGCGGTCATCCGCGTCATCCAGAGCAACCGCATGGTGACCGGCGTTACCTGGGTGGACGGCCAGCTCTGGCACGGCACCTGGGAGGGCGATGAAAGCGATCTGCGCCACATCGACCCGGAGACCGGCGCCGTGCTCGACACCATCGTCATGCCGGAAGGCAAGGCCGTCTCCGGCCTTGAATCCGACGGGGCGGACCGGTTCTTCTGTGGCGGCGGGCAAAGCGGCATGGTGCGCGCCATCCGCCGCCCGCGCTGAGCGGACGCTAAAGCCCGTGGGTGCCGTCGTAACCGTTGACCGGCGGCGGCGCCCATCCCTTCGGCACGCCCCTGGCCTTGTAGATCTCGACCACCATCGGATAGCATCTGGCCGCATCGGAGGAATGCTCCGACGAGCAATCCCCGCCCGGGCAGGCCGACATGCAGCCGAGCAGGTCGATCTCGGCGAAGAATTCCAGATAGTCGCCTGGCCGCACCGGGCTCGCCTTCATGAAATACTGTCCGGTATCGCGCGTGAAGCCGGTGCACATGAAGACGTTCAGCACGTCATGCACATAGCTTTCCGCCTCGCGCGGCGCCATGCCCGTCTTCGCGGCAAGCGCACGCGTGAGATTGGAATGGCAGCAATGGTGATACTGGCCGCCATGGCTGAGCAGGTTGTGCGTATAGGGATCGCAGCGCGTGCCGATCACATCATGCACCGCCCCGCCGAATTCGTCGAAGCCATACCAGTCCAGCGTGTCATGCGTGATGGTGGCGATGGGCCGCAGATAGGGGAAACTGGAATAGAGTTGGTCGCCGAGCCCGACATGCGTGCCGTTCAATGCCCGCGTCTTGCCGGTATAGAGCCGTTCCTTGAGGTCATTGGCATTGAAAAGATTGAGGTCGCCGACCTGCGCGCCTTCGCTGCAGACGATCCGGCAGAAATGCCCCGCCGGCACCGTCCACGTCGCCGCCTCGCGCGGCGGCACGACGACGGTCTCGACAAGCTCCAGATCGTCGCGCAGTGCGCGATAGGCCGCAAGATCCGGCCGCGGCAGCGTCTCCACCGGATAACAGACCACCGGCTTCACCGCCTTGCGCGCCGCCGCATCCGCAGGCGCTGCCGTTATCGCTTCAGGTTTCATCTCGATCTCCTCCCGCACGGCCACCGCCACCAATCGCGCCGGCCCAGAACTTGTTGAATAACATTATTACGATTGTTCAACAAATGCAATCGAGGCGACGACACGTCATGTCGGATTGCGAAACGCCCGGCGCGTCACATCAAGCAGTTGATATCAAGGAAAAATGGTGGGCCCGGAGGGAAGCTCCGAAAACTCATAAAAACGCAGAAAAATCAAAATAATGCGACCGACCATGCGCGCACAATGTGTAGCAATTTCGCGGGCAAATCAAGGTGACTAGGCAGTTGCCACTTGGCTCGCCCATCACCGACCCTTCGCCCAGCTTGGGAGAGGCAAGAACTCGCCAGACACTCTCCCAAGTACTCAGGCAGCCACCCAATTCACTTTTTGGTAAGCTTAAATCAGCACAATTGCCACACGCGCAAAAGTCCCGCCGCGTGCTCCTTCGCGATCGAATTTTTGCCACACCAAATTGACAATGGACTTCGTATGACGGTCAATCTTCTCAAGAACGCTACGTTAGGCGAGCCGGTGAAAGAGATTCAGTTTCTATATAAGAACTGGCGCGGCGAGATATCTACTCGAACCGCTCTTCCAATCAAGATATGGTACGGCACAACCGAATGGCATCCCGCCGAGCAGTGGTTCATTAAAGCAATTGACATTGAAAAAGGCGAAGAGAGGGACTTCGCCTTACTCGACATGAAATTTCCTGAGAACTGAGGCTAGATAAACGCCGAAAGCCCAATGGCCAGCGCACCGATCTTAACAGCATGATCGGCCATCCCACTTACGGCTTTTAATCCCTTCTCAGCATTTTCGAGAACGCCGACCACCTTGCCGAGCGTGACTTTATCCGTCTTGGTCCTTGCATGCTCAACAGCACTCCGAACTTCGCCCCTGATTTCATCAGAGAGCGGAACGGCGTCGATTTCATGAATTACATCTTCAAGCTGCTTCCAAGCTTCTTTAATTTGCCCCTGTGATAAGGCCGCTTGCATACTGCCGTCGTTTATCGCACTGCCCGATTGTGAAATAGCGCCTTGCACAGTGCCATTGTTGAAGAAGTTGTTGTTATTCGTCACATTCCCTCCACCTAGGCCGAAAAGGCCTGCTTCTTGTTCTATAGAAATGCGCCGGAAATCGCTATAGATTTTCGTTCCGGCGGCCGATGCTTCCATACGATAGCGCTTCTTCGTGTCGCCAGATGAAAGTTCGTAGTGCTCAAGTGATATTCTACGATATGAGCCTACCTTATCAGCCTGGGCGACCATGTGATCCAATACATGGCCGCACACCTCTAGTTCATCCTCATCGTATAGCCAGTCTACCGTCACCCTTTCCAGGCCATCATAGTAACTTTCCTTCAGACCTATTGCCAATCCCAGACGAGCCTCAACATCTTCGTCTTTACTACCCTGCACAATGATCTCATGCCTCTGCGTAGAAAGTGAACTGTCTTCAGCGAATAAACGATAAACATAGGATCGAACGTTTGGCTCATGCCCTTCCAAATCTTTAATATCAATTCCTATGTCAGACACCCCCAGCTTAGGGTTCTCCGCCGCCGCCCAAACGGAATATTGAGAAACGATGGACTCGTGGTGGCCACCAAGAACTTTAACTATTTCAGCATTCGAGTACCGAGGATCGAATATATTTTCTGGTGATCGGTCAAGTCCAACAAGCAAAAGCGCCAACTTAAGAGGAACAGGCTCGGCCGTTTCAATATTTATTTTAAGGCTCGATAGATCAAGTTGCCTGGGGCTCGTTGTTTGCAACGCGGAGAGGGTAATCATCTCGGCAGTACACGTGCCATGATGCGATATTAGTTGCTGCGCAGCGCTACCGTCAAACTTGAATAAAGTGGCAATCGCGGCAGCGAGAACCTGCGGCTCATCGGGGTAATCAGATATCGCTCTGAGAACCGCGCTTCGGCTCACCTCCTTTCTACCAACATACGCCAATGCGCATAGAGCCCAGCGCCGAACCTTTTCGTCGGAAGCCGCCGAACTGAGAACCCCGAGAGTAGCGATCTCCATGCTTATCCGGTCGTCTTGCAGGAGAACGACACCACTTCTGAACATTTTGCAGAGCCGCTGAAGCGCTTGTTTGACTTTTACGACCGATCCGCTCTCAATTTCGGATTTGATATACCCAGCCTGTAACGGAGGTAGCGTTCTCCGGCGAACCTCAGCCATGCATTGCGGCTCGCGGAAAATAGTATGATAAAATAGTTTGTGACCAAGGGTCGAAATCATCCCAATTATTGGGAGGAGCGTTCATATCAAGCCAGCAAAGGTCATTCAGCGACAGCCTTGTCGCCGTTGGCTCAAACCAGTTCGGCGCACGAACCTCCACGAAAGCCAGCAGACTCCGCTTACCCTCGGCTTCGGGTTGCCAAGCTAAGAAACGTATGAAGTGTTCGAAAGACGCTGCGGCAGAGAACGCCTCCGGCAATGGAATATCTAAATCAATCGCGGCAGCAAACAGTGCGCTGTCCGGCACCCCCAGGCTCTGCGTGTCGAAAAGTGTATGATTGGTTTCCGAGACAAGGGTAGAGAATGCAATAGATCGCTTGTGCGCAAAATGATCGCGGTCATCTCGATATCTACCTGTTCGATATGCAAGCATTTGCCCAGGGCGGGTTAAGGCCGATACGGCCCAGAGCAAGACGTCGTCGTCATTTTTCTTCTTCGGATCGACATAACTATAGCAGCCCGACGCTGCGACTTTCTCCATCAAATCCGCGTCAGCAAACTGTCCGCTTTCCAGCAATTGCGTCACGAAATGATAGCTGACAGACAGCGCAGGCCCCAGAAAGAGGTCTCGCGTCCGGCGACGGGCTACTATCGGTTGACGATACTCAGCCGGAATTGACGTATCAGTTAAGAACTCACGGAGGAAAAACTGCCCAGGCTTGGTTCGAAAGAAGAGGCTATGTTCGCGACGTTGCAGAATATCTTCGCTGAGCCGTGCCTGTAGTGTTTTGTGCTGAGTTTTTCCGTATAGATGGTACGGCGCAATTTCTAATGAATACGCATGCTTCAAGATAGCACGCGCTGACATTGGACGGCGCGCGGAACGCAGAACCTCTTCTGCAATTTGCAGATAGGAACTCACTTCCACCCCCACGTCTACGGGTTGCAATGCAAAGGACTTACCGTTCTAAGTCGACACGACTGGAAGTCAACCCGATTGAACATCTATTAACGGATTTACCGTGCGGCGCACGCTTATTGAGCACTACCCTTCGGCACCACAATAGCAACTTACCGGGTTTTATGTACTCCAATTCGCCGACAGTCACTTCACGGATGGTCGCCAACCATACGCTCAGCCTCGGTGAGGTACCGTTGCCCTTCGACAATGTAGGAGTGCGCCAGTCCCTGTGCCAGCTTTGTAGTGTAAGAAATTTCTTGCAGGGCCACGCCAAAGAGGATTGCGCCCACATCGCCGTGCATCTCGTTTTTATATTCTACATCGGCCTTCCTTGCGCGCTCTAGGAACATTACCAGTAGCTCCTTGTGGCGCGCCAGTTCGGACGGAGCGTCCATCAGAAAAGGTTCTATTCCTTTCTCGTTGATGAAAACCGACACACGAGCCAGGGCGGCCACAAAAGCCATGGGGTAGGCTTTCTGACGTTTAAGTGAGTCGAGCGCATCAATGATCTCGGGGATGGCTTCACAGAATGCTCGACCAGCAAGGATTGCCTGTCGGGCCGCCTCCATCCGGTGGCGCATGGTGATAAAGAGCGCCTGCCTATGATGTTGGGCGGCGTCCGTAATCTGTTTCTGCATATAGAGGAAGGTTGGCACCGCGACTGCAATGGCAAGCCAGCCGCCGAGCGCCGAAATCCATTCTCGCAGGCACTGTTCGTCGACCGGCCCACAAAATGCTTCTCGCCCCCAAATAAAGCGCGTTGCGACCACCACCAAAACAGCAAGCCCGACCAGCCAGCCCCATCTATCGAAATGTTGGCGGATGCCCATAATGCTTATATTCCTCCAGAAGCTTGCCACTCCACGCTAGCTAGAGTCGCAGCCGCCTTGCAATGGGTACGCGCAGCAGTATCCGACTTAGCGGAACAGTTTTTCCGCACGTCTCACAGGAGTACACGCCTCAACCTTATGAGGTTGATATGGCCGAGTGTTCGTCAAATAACCAATTGATAACAAAGTAATTTTGCAACGCGTTGCAATGGAAAACCGTGGCAGGCAGGCGGCCCATTTGGTATATATAGCTTCCCCAGAAGGCACGCCTTGCAACCGTGCCAGACCGGGTCGCGACATAGGTGAAGCTGCCCCTTCGTTCCGCCCTACGTTTCGGCCCGGTCCTGGGTCTTGGAACGAAGGACCAGTTTGATGATACCTCCCCGCACTCGCGCCTACATCTCACCGCCTCCAGCATTGCCTTCTACAGAGATCAACAGATTTCGGACGGACAACACGACGAGACCGGCAACACCGGTCATCCGCTACCGGTCACGCACCGGATTACGGCCCTGGCACTCCTCCGCCCTATGCGCCGGCTTCGAATTGATCGAGGGTGAGAGCATTGCAGATCGTCTGAAGCTCGAGTGCAGAATTGAAATCGATTATCCACATGCCGCCGCCATCGCGGAATGGGTTGAACATGTTTCAGGCAGAGAGGGCTGTGGGGAGCGCCCGTTGCTCGAAATCGACAGTTTGACCAATAATTTCAAACCGAAAGTGCGGACGGCCAAGCGTTACGAGCATCAATGGATCATCTCGATGCACGGGACCTTGGCTAACGCGCGTCTAGAAGGCGGCAGCAAAGCCCTTCTCGACCTGACTGTCGAGCTAAATATGACGCGGCTCCTAGCGAACCAGCCAGCGACCAGCCTGCCCATTCTAAACACGCTAAGCCCGGAGGACCTTTTTCTTCAGACCCGCGAGCTTCAGGCCGTGCGCGCAGTCACACGAGACGGTGCGGATAACTTCTTGGTGGGATGCGCTCGCCGTGGTGGCACAACCTTCGAGCACCGTGCCAGGCACCAGCGCCAGCTTGTGAACGTTGTGCTCACCGGCCTGCATCGCCTTCTGTGCGCTCATCTGGTACCGAATACGCATAACGGCTTGCCGAACGCCGTCGGCGTGACAATCTGCCCCCCAACGCTTGCTCAAGCCGAAGTATACTGGGAATTTCAGACGCCCAGCGCACTCAGCGTCGTGGCGACCATTGCAGATCGGCTGACCTTGGCGAGCAACCAAGCGACAGTGCGGTCATTCTATCCAGGGGCTTGCGAGCAGGAAGTTAGCGGCGACCGCAACGCCCTGATCGTCAGCATTAAGCTCTCCGATACCGTGCGGGCTGTGTTTTATTCCAAAACCGCCGACGTCATCCGCGTTGAAATCCGATATCTCAAAGACATTCGCACCAATGCTGGCCGATTGAACGGCGTATTGACCGTTGCCGATCTTCTCAATGCCGTCCACCATAATGCCTTCACACGCCTCGCCCGCATCAGGAGCGCCCTCATGCAGATCGCAGATAGTACTAACGAACGCGCCGATCTACTCGATTTCCTCCGTGCTATTGATTGCGCCGCTGCGGGCAGCCAAGCCCATAAGGCGGAAATCCTTGATGTTCTCGTCAATCTTGGCGCTGTGGCCGAGACAGACGATCAAGGCTTTGCTCCTCGTGCGACATGCGAACGACTCACACGTAGCGGCGTGCTTGAACGTGTGAGCGTCCGCCACGGCAATAGCGAGCCTCGCCGCTACGCCCTCACATCGCCCTACCGCATCCTACGGAACCAATTGGTCGCTTCGCTACCTTCTGGTACTGCAATCGCGACCGGATGTACCTCAAACACGTCGTTGCAATAGCATTGGCACGGCGGGGAGGCCTTTCTAGCACCCGTCAGTACCACGTAGTCGGCGATAACCACAACTACGGCCAGTTGCCACTTGTCGATTGACACCTCGCCTTTCGTGATCGACCAGTTGAAAGTATGTGACTGTAGACCCCAACCCTGTCCGACGCGGTGAGCTTGTCGCTACGTGTTGCCGCTAGGTCCTCATCATCGGCGAATGGACCTCGACTTGCTCATCCTTCCTGACCTGAGCCCTTGAACAGCCCGCCCGGTCGCGCTCCAGTGCAAGCACAATATCGCTGCTCGTTGACTAAATCGGCTGACCGGATGTTTTTGGTATTGCAGCAATGTTGCGCGGTGGAAGGCAGGGTAGACGTGGCAGCCCTCCAAAAAAACGATGAAACTCGTTGCAACATGTTGATTTTATTGACATACACTCAGACATATGTTTTATTTTCTTGAGAAATAAAAACAGAAATGAGGGGCGCGTCGGTGGCAAAGGGCAGAATTAAAGCAATTGCCTACCTCCGGACCTCATCAGCCGCCAACGTCGGCACCGACAAGGACAGCGACAAAAGACAGCGTGCCGCAATTGCGGCCTTCGCTCGCGCCAACGGCTTCGAGCTTGTCGGGGAATTCTATGACGCGGCCGTCAGCGGCAAAGACCCGGTAGCGCAGCGCCCCGGCTTCGCCGCCATGTTGGAGCGAATTGCTAGCAACGGCGTTCGTACCGTTCTAATTGAAAGCCCTGACCGCTTCGCCCGCGATCTCGCCATTCAGCTCGCCGGTCATGATTTCCTCAAATCCCTTGATGTCACGCTCATCCCCACGACTGCCCCGGACTTCTTCTTAGAGGACACCCCGACCGCCATCTTGGTGCGCCAGGTGCTGGGTGCAATTGCTGAGTTTGAGAAGGCTTCGACTGTCGCGAAGCTGAAAGCCGCCCGTGAACGCAAGCGTGCCACCGGCGTAAAGGTGGAGGGCCGGAAGTCTCATGCCGAACGCGCACCCGACCTTGTCGCACTGGCGCGCCGGCTGCACCGGAAAGATCGCAAGGGCAATAGAAGATCGCTTCGTGACATCGCCGCCGAACTGGCTCTTCAAGGATACATCAGCAACACCGGTACGCCGTTATCGCCCTCAGTCGTGCGCAACCTAGTCAATCAGCGAAGTGGCAGTTTGCAAAAAATTACCGGGATAGCGTTATGATCGCGCGGCCTCGCCGCAACCGCGTGACACCTCTTGGCGAGATTGAAATCGCCCCGCTTCGAGGCACCTTCATGGGCAATCGCGGCGATCTTCACACGGCGGATGGCACACTTGGTCCCAAACTTTGGAAAACCAAAAGCTGGGTATGCTGTTGCACTTCCTTTCGTGAACGCCGCATCAAGCTCGATGAGCCAGGGACCTACACACCGCTCTTTTTTTACGATGAGGCCGTTGCACTAGCCGCAGGTCATCGGCCATGCGGAGAATGTCGGCATGCCGACTACCAGCAGTTCAAGGCCAGCTTCAAAGCCGCGCACGGCATACCGGCGACAGAATTCGTTTCAGCAAAAGCAATGGACTTGTCCCTGCATGCTGCGCGCATCAATCGGCGTGGCGAGAAGGTGACATTTATCTCTCCGCTCGGCGAGCTTCCCGACGGCGTCTTTATTCTCACACAGCAGCAGCAACCTGCGATCATCTGGGAAGGTGCGTTACATCCCTGGTGTCATAGAGGATATGCCCCACCGGTGACCATCCGGCCGAGTGAGGCCGTCACGGTCCTCACTCCGAAACCAACCGTCGCGACTTTGAGAGCCGGCTACGAATTGAGGACGTCGCTGCAATCAACAGGGACGCGGTAGAAAAACCTAACGAGCGCTCGTGAGGCTTCGGCTCTCTGCGAGGCAACAGGATGCCCTTCACCCACAAGACTGAGCGCACTATTAACAGCACAAAATCATAGCCGTTTGCGGCCGCCCTTCAAAATCGGAGGCGCCTCCGCCCCCTCCTCGGGGACCTCGAACAAATCGAAGAGGTTCACTTCAAGCGCGTTAGCCAGTTTGTCTAGCACGTCAACCCCCGTGTTGACGGCCTGCCGTTCCACCTTCGCAAGATAAGCGCGATCCACGCCAGCGTCAGCGGCAAGCTTCTCTTGCGAGAGCCCCTTTTGAACCCTTATGCGCCGTAAATTCCAAGCGACAATTGCGCGTGCCTTCATGCACGCAAATCAAAGGTCTAGGAGGCAATAAACCCACTGGCTATCGCCACATGGTTACGCTATTTTTTAGGCTAAAGCGCAACTCTGGGGGGCACTCAATGCGGCTAATGCGTAACACGGTACTTGGCACCGTACTTCTTCTGACCGGATGCATGACAGCCACGCCAGAGGAGCAGACTAAGGCAGTGCGCAATCTACCCGCTGACTACAGGGCGCAGATAAAGGCCAAGATTAAAACAGTCCTCTATGACCCTTACTCCATTAGAGACGCTGAAATATCCGGGCCAACCGCCATCTTTAGCGGCTTGATCGAAGGCAACGGCGGCCAGCTCCCTGGGGTATGTATTCGGTTCAACGCCAAGAACGCATACGGAGCCTATGTGGGCATTCGAACTTATGCCGTGTCATTTAAAGATGGGAAGGCGTATCACGCACAGCCGCCGTTTTATAACAATTGTAATGGCGTTAGCTGGCACCCTTTCCCTGATCTAGCTTCAAGCGGCTGAAAGCGATTTGTATTCCATTATGGATGAATTCTATCTGGCTTTTCTGACACGATGATGCGTGATCCAAGCCGCAATATTGATGGATTAGACGATGGCAATGGCAGTTACAATTCTGGGCACAATCTATGTGTCCGTTATGTTCATCCTATGCTTCTTCAGGCGCTACAGAAGGTTTGCGGTATGGACAGGTGTCCTCGCAATAGTGATCACCCTCACCGCTGCGGCTTTTGCCGGCCATAAACTGGACGTTGAAGCTAAGGAGGCCGGATACAAGGGCGCGGAGGACAAGCGCCACGCTGAGCGCGCCGGAATTACGGACCCGGAAATCTGGGATAAGCAGCGCGAGAAATTCTTAGCGGAGTGGGCCAAGGAGGAAAAACTGAAGGAAGCTCAAGAAAAAGAGACCGCCGACGCCTCGTGCAAAAGCGATTTCAATTGTTGGACAAACAGATTTAATAGACGCGCCGTAAAAGAGTGTACGCCTAGCATCGAGAAGACAGCAAAAAATAGCTTTGAGTGGACGGACAGCTTTACAGAGCCCAAATTTCCTCGCGCTCTGATCCGGGATAACGGCACGATCACCTATGCCGGCGACGAGATTAAGATGCAAAATGGCTTCGGCGCCTGGATCATCATGACTTATGAATGCGACTTCGATACAGCTAGCGAAACAGCTCTGGCGGTGCGCGTTTTTCCCGGCCAGCTATAGCTGATCTGTAGCCAGCGCCGACTACCTATTCGCCGAGGCCCGACAGGTCCAACCCCTGATATCGAACTTCGGCCATCCACTTCGCGAGGGTCGCCGGCCGCGTGCCCTGCCCATATCGTTCTTCGACACCGCCCGACCTCGCCCAGCCGCCCAGCGCCTTTGTGCTATCAATTGGAACGCCTGCCTCCCGAAGCGCATCGCGGAAGCCGTGACGGAAGGAATGGAACGAGACCCCTTTTTCGTCGATGGCGAGCACATGCTTTTGCCAGTAGGCAAAACGCTTCTGAAACAAGTCCGCACGTTGGGCCTGATCCTTCCCTTCCAAATCAGGAAAGAGCTTGTTGCTCTTTTTCACCTTCATTTCCGCCGCCCGCTCCAACAGACCCAGCCGCTTCAGCTCCGGGTGCACAGGCACAATACGCTCACTACCTGGGGTCTTTAGGCTACGTTCCTCTGTCTTACGCAGGATGAAGCATTCCGCCCCGTCGCGCACAGCGATGTCATCCGGGGTAAAACTGACAATCTCGCCCAGACGCATGCCGGAGAATATAGCGATGAGCGGAACCCAATAGCGGCCGCCCATCTGTCCGCCTTTCGACCACTTCGGAAGCCCGGCGATAATCTTGTTCATTTCATCGACGGTAAACGGCCGGCGCGAGACTTCGGCAGTGCCCTTCGCCGGAGCCATGCGGGTTGCCGGATTGATCGACAGCAGCCCCTTGTTGATTGCCCAGTTGAAAAACGAACTCATTGTGTGCGTGTAGACGCGCACCGTGCCCGTCGACAGGAGCTTGTCGCCACGCTGGGCAGCCAACGTCGCCACCGCGCGCATGGTGTTACACTTGGCATAGGCCTTCAGCTTCGCGACGTTAGCAGGGATGCCCGCAATGATTTCCTGCACGGCGGCGCATTCGGCACGCGTGATCGCGGCGAGCGGACGGCTTTCCCCGATTGCCTCTTTCATCACGCGGAAGGTGACGACATATTTTGCGTCGGCTGTATCGCCCAAATGGGCCCGCGTCGGATCATTTTCAAAACGCGTGACAGCCTCGCCGAGCGTGCAACCCGTTGCAACGGACGGCGCAGGCGAGACGGAATTGATGCCGGAGAACAGCGGGTCATAGGCAACGTCGCCGTGCCCTCCTTCGATGCGGTCGAGCATCCGCTTCAGGTGCTCAATGTCTGCCCGCCGTAGCGTTTCGATTAGGCGCATGAGTTCCGGTGATGCGGTAAATGGCTTGGCCGGCTTGCCCACCTGCCCTTCATCCGGGAGCGGAATATTCAGCCTGCGCTCATTGATCAGAGAACGAGCCTGGGCCAGCAGCGCGGCTTCCGCCGACGGGTCACGACCTTCAAAGCCGCCAATGTCGTGCTCCGCGTTTTCCCGCGCTTCCTCATCTCGCACGGCGGTAGCGCCCTGCTCTGCCCGCCAAAATTCCCCGAGCACGGCGCGGCGGATATCGGCCTCTGAAATCTTATCGTTTGGGTTGATCGGCTCGCCCCGCTTCAGCGCCTCGCGTGCCTTCTCCCATTCGAGGTCAAGACGAACTGAAGCTAGTCGCGCTTCCTTTGCCGCCGCTTTGGGATCAGACGTGCCAAGAGCGATCCAAATTTCCTTCCGACCAAGGGCTTCGACCAGATCAGAAGGCACGCGCCGCCGTAGGCTGTAGGTGCCTCCGCGCCGCATCAATCCCGTAACTTTTAACATCCCATCTGCCCCGCTTGCGTAGCGTTCTTGTGTAGCAGATCGGCCTTTTAGCGAATTGATTTTACGTTTCTTTTCCACTTTTCAATCCCTTAACAGGGGATTGGTGGGCCCGGAGGGACTCGAACCCCCAACCAAGCGGTTATGAGCCGCCGGCTCTAACCATTGAGCTACAGGCCCGTCCGGCGAGGCGCCGGTGGCCGTCGGTCAATGGTCGCCGACGGCAGGGAAGCGTCTAGACGAAATCGGGCCGTCTCACAAGCGCGCTGCCGTATTCTCTACACAATGCCGGGCGAAGAACGAGGCAAGGGACACAACTATCAGGAGACATTCCAGCATGTTCCACGGAAGCTTGAGCCGCCGCACCGGCCTCGTTGCCCTCTCTCTCGCCATTGCCGCCGCAGCGCCGCTGGCCGCCAGGGCACAGGAAGCCGCAAAGCCGCGCGAATCGACCATCATCGTCACCGGTGAGGGTACGGCCGAGATGGCGCCCGACATGGCCCTCATCGACCTCGGCGTCGTCAAGGATGCCAAGACCGCACGCGAAGCGCTGGATGCCAACAACAAGGCGATGGCCGATATTCTTGCCGCGCTGAAGGACGCCGGCATCGAGGAGCGCGACCTGCAGACCTCCGGCTTCGCGATCAACCCGCAGTATCAATATCCGCAGAGCTCGACGGGCGAAAACCCGCCGCCGGTGCTGCTCGGCTTCCAGGTCACCAACACGGTGACGCTGCGCGTGCGCGATCTGGCCAAGCTCGGCGAAATCCTCGACAAGGCCGTGACGCTCGGCGCCAATCAGGGCGGCGGCATCCGCTTCGTCAACGACAAGCCGGATACGGCAGTGAGCGCCGCACGCAAGAAGGCTGTCGAGAACGCCATTGCCAAGGCGAAGGAACTGACGGCCGCTGCCGGCGTCGATCTCGGCCGCGTGCTGGAAATCTCCGAGACGAGCTACCGCGCCGAACCGATGCCGATGATGCGCGCCATGGCGAAGGGCTACGACGCGGCCGGCGCCGTACCGGTCGCCACCGGCGAGAACAGCTACTCCGTCGTGGTCAACGTGACCTTCGCGCTCGGCAAGTAAGCCGCATTGGACAGGAAACGGGGAAAGGGCCGGGAAACCGGCCCTTTTCTTTTGCGGCAAAGATCCGCCGATTACTCCGATATCCCGATCGCCCCTTCCATCAGGACTGCGGGAAACTGCACGTCTTCTCCCATGGGGATGTGCACGAGATCGATCCTTTGCAGGCCCATGCTCGCATAGAAGCTTTCGGCATTGAGACCGGCAAAGGCCTGCAAGCGGCGAGCCTGCCGGCCGGCGGCGACACGGGCGCACTCGGCAAAGAGCCGGCGACCGACCCCGCCTCGCGCACGCCCCGGATCGACGGCGAAATGGCGAAGATGCGCCAATCCGTCAACGCACTTGCCGGACCCCGGCGCGCCGAAGGTCCAGCCGCCGCAGCCGACGATCCCGCCGGCATCCTGCGCAAGATAGAACGTGCCCGATGCCAGCAGGTCCGGATTGGCCTTCGTCATGAGGGGAAGAGCGCGGGAAAGTACGGCCGGCTCATAGGCGTCCGCCATCAGGGCGGGATAGGACCGGCCGAGCAGCGCTTCCACGGCCGGAAAATCCTCCAGTGTCGCTGGTCTGATCTGCATGGCCCCTCCCGCTATCCTGTCCGATGAAAGCGACAGGATAGATCGTTTCACCGGACGGGCAACAGGCCGCTCAAGGGTAGCCCCTTCATGCGCAAAACCCTCCCGGAGAAACCGGGAGGGTGGCCGTCCACCGGCCGGGGGTGACAAGATGGACGGCGTCCGTCAGGTGAGCGCCGCGCGCCTCCCCTCTGTTTGCGATCGCTTAGCGCCAGATCGGGCAACCGCGGTCATTGATGAAGACCATGCGGCTATAATCGCCCCGGCGGAAACCTTCGACCACGACGCGACGCGGCGACATGTCGACGATGCGGGCGCGGCGCATGCCGAAATCGCGGGCCTTGGCGATGGCCAGATCCGGCGAGCAGCGGCCGCGGCGGCCCCAGTCGCCATGACGGCGATCACGGCGGTCGTCCCAGCGGTCGCGGTCACGGTCTCGACGCTGGCCATCCCAGCCACCGTCATAGTCCTGGACCTGCAGGAAACCGTTGCGATAGCCGACATTGTCGATCGTCACGCTGAGGCCGGCGGCGGATGCCGGAACGGCGGCAGTCAGAGCGCCAAGGCCGAGGACAGCGGCAAGGATGGACTTTTTGAGAATGCTCGTCATGGAAGGTCTCCTGTTCGTTCCGGCCGGGCCGTTCTGTCCGGCGATTGAGGAGACCATATGGCGGCCAGCCTGAACGAAGTCCGAATCCGTCGTTCAGCCTGCGTTCAACTTCATGAACCGGAAAAGACGGCGAAGCGGGTGATCAGGCCGTCCTCCAGCTCGAGGAAGAGGATCGTTTCCCTGGAGTAGCTGTCGCCGCCCGCCGAACGCCCGCGGGCGGTCACGCGGATCGCGACATTGTTACCGGATGGATCGCTCATCGCCAGCGCATCGCCATAGCTCTCGTCGAAGGCCTCGAAATGGCGGGCCAGGCGGCTGCGCAGCGCTTCGCGGCCATTGTCGCTCCCCTCGCCGATGCCGGATATGGCGACATCCTCATGGACCTTGCCGGCAAGCGCTGCAAAGTCGCGGGCATTCAATGCCTCGATGAGGGCGTGGGTGATGCTTCCGGTACCGGCCATGGCTCTCTCCTGTCGATGGCATGCCGCGCCAAACGTTCCACCGTATGAAGCGGTTCCGTCAAGGGCCGAGATGCAGCACGATTTCCCGCCGGTGCGGCCGGTCGCGATGCTCGAAGAGATAGAGGCCCTGCCAGGTGCCGAGGGCGAGCCGGCCACCGATGACGGGAACGCCGATGGAAACCTGCGTCAGCGCCGCCTTGATATGGGCCGGCATGTCGTCCGGCCCTTCGAGCGTATGCACGACCCAGCCCATGGAAGGGTCGTCGGACGGCGGCACGAGGCGGCGGAAGAACTGGTCGAGATCGCGCCGGACATCCGGATCGGCATTTTCCTGAATGAGCAGCGAGCAGGAGGTGTGGCGCACGAAGAGCGTCAGCAATCCGGCCTCCATGCCCGCCTCGCGCGCAAAGGCCTCCGCCTCGGCGGTGAACTCGTAGAGCCCCTGCCCGCGGGTGGAGATGGTCAGGATCGTCTGCGGCACGGCGCCGGTCTCAGCCGATGGCCCAGAACAGGGTGCCGACGACAACGATGAAGGCGAGGATCACGCCCATGAAGCGTGCAAGACCCACATTGGTATCGGTCGTCGTGCCGACGATCGCGTAGTAGATATCGTTCATAGCAGGTTCCTTTCTCAAGGCGACGGGCGCGTTGATAGCGCACCCGCCCGCCTCTCACAACTCGAGGAAGGCCTGGAAGCCGCCATAGATCATGCGTTTGCCGTCGAAGACATTCTTCCAGTCGTCGCCCTGCAGCCGTTCGTCGGCCATCACCTTGGCGACGATCGCATCGCGCCGCTCGCGGGATTCGTAGGTGATCCAGGAAAAGATCACGATCTCGTCATCGCTCGCATGCACGGCGCGCGGAAACGAGGTGAGTTTGCCATAGGGCACGTCGTCGCCGTAGCATTCGACATAATCGATTGCGCCGTGCTCCTTCCAGACATCGCCCGCCGCGCGCGCCATCGCCTTGTAGGCTTCAAGATTGGCCTTCGGCACGGCCAGCAGGAATCCATCGACATAGGTCATGTTCCCTTCTCCTTTGTTCGGGGCCTGACAAAGACGTGTGGCGCGGCAGCGATCCGACAAGGGGTCGCCCGCCGATTGTCAACGCGAGGCGGCTTTTGCCGGATCACCCACCACCGCGTTCAGCCGCACACCCTCGCGCGCAAGCGCCTCGGCAATGCCCGTGTCCACGACATCGCCTTCCGTGAAAACCATTGTCGCCAGCTCGTATTTGCCGCCGGGCTTCAGCCGCGGCTCGATGCCGACGAGCCGCTTGCCGCGCCAGAAACCGAACAGAACGCGGGCCTCCTCGGCCCGGATCAACAGCACCGGCCCATTGGAAAAGCAGACGATATGTCCCCATTTGATGTGCTCCTCCAGCGCACCCGCGGCAAGCACCGCCGCCCGCAATGCATCGACGACCTCGCGGCGCCAGCCATCGAGGGCTGCGACATAGGCCCCGGGATTTTCCGCCGGCTTTTCCTTGCGCATCCTGGGGTGCCTCCGCTCTGCGGGAGCCTATCGCGAACTGCCCAGCCCGGCCACCCGCCTCCTCGTCCCGCGCGCGCGAACAGATCGCGGTTGTCTCGCCATCGCCGCCATGCGAGGCTCCCGCCCATGAACGATGCGATGCGAAAGGACGGATGACGATGCGCGACTGGTTCTGGCGGCTTGTCCTGTCCTTCTCGGCCAACGGCCTCGTGCTGGGCACGCTCTTCTTTGCAGCATCGCTGACGCCCAGCCTCCTGCCGCGCACCTATGTCACGCAGGGGCTGCTTTCCGGCGTCGCCATGGCCTGCGGCTACGGTCTTGGCGTGCTTCTCGCCATCCTCTGGGTCTGGCTGGAGCTGCCCGTGGCGCGCAACCGCGTCCGGCTCTGGATAACGGCGGCCGCAGGCGGCGTCTGCGGCGTGGTGGCGCTCGTCTTCCTCTGGCGCACGGCCGAATGGCAGAATTCCATCCGCACGCTGATGCACCTGCCGCCGATCGAGACGGCCCATCCCTTCTATGTCGGCCTCATCGCGCTGGCACTCTTCCTCGTGGTGTTCGGTCTCGGGCGGCTTTTCGCCCTCAGCGCCCGGCTCTTCGCCAGCACATCGCGCCGGGCGGCACCCCGACGGCTTTCCTGGTTCATCGGCACCGCGCTTGCCGCCGTTCTCTTCTGGACGCTGGCGGACGGCATCCTCGTGCGCTTCCTGCTGCACACGGCCGATTCCTCCTTCCAGCGGCTCGACCAGGTGATCGAGCCCGATACGGCAGAGCCCATCGACCTGCTGAAATCGGGCAGCGCCGCGTCGCTTGTGCGCTGGAACGAGCTTGGCCGCATGGGCCGCTCCTTCGTGGCGAGCGGCCCGACATCCGCCGACATCGCCGCCTTCACCGGCAAGCCGGCCATGGAGCCGCTGCGCGTCTATGCGGGCCTCAACGCGGCAGAAACGCCGGAAGCGCGGGCGAAGATCGCCCTCGACGAGCTGATCCGCGTCGGCGGTTTCGAGCGCTCCACACTGCTCGTCATCATGCCCACGGGCACCGGCTGGGTCGACCCGGAAGGCATCGACACCGTCGAGTACCTGCACCACGGCGATATCGCCAGCGTCGCCATCCAGTATTCCTATCTCGCAAGCTGGCTTTCGCTTCTGGCCGAGCCGGACTATGGCGCGGAGGCCGCGCGCGCGCTCTTCCGCGCCGTCTACGGTCACTGGACCACCTTGCCGAAGGAGCACCGGCCGAAACTCTACCTCTACGGCCTCAGCCTCGGCGCACTGTCCTCAGAGCAATCGGCCGAACTCTTCGAGGTCATCGGCGATCCCTATCAGGGCGCACTATGGTCCGGCCCGCCCTTCCCCAGCCGCATCTGGCGCAAGATGACGGCAGACCGCAATCCCGGCACGCCCGCCTGGCTGCCGCGCTTCCGCGACGGCTCCTATGTGCGCTTCACCAGCCAGCGCAATGCGCTGCCGGAAGCGGGCGACCATTGGGGGCCGATGCGCATCGTCTACCTGCAATATGCCAGCGACCCGATCGTCTTCTACGATCCCTACTCCCTCTACCGCCAGCCCGACTGGATGAACGTGCCGCGCGGACCTGACGTCTCCCCGGACTTCCAGTGGTATCCGGTCGTGACCTTCCTGCAACTGACGCTCGACATGGCCATGGCGACCACGACGCCGATGGGGCTGGGGCATGTCTATGCCGGCGAACACTATGTCGATCCGTGGATCGCGGTGACGGATGTGACGGACTGGAGCCCGGCGGATATCGCGCGGCTCAAGGAGAAGTTCCGGGCGGGGCGGTGAACAGCCGCTCCTTGTCCCAACAAACAAAAACGCCGGGGCAAAACCCCGGCGTTCGTATTTCCGATGCGCTGAACCTTATTCGGCAGCGACGATCTTGCCGCCTTCCCACTTGAAGAGCGAGAAGCTCTGCGAGGTGAGGTCGCCGGTTTCGCCGTAGGTGAGCTTGCCGATGGCCGTCGGGATGGCTTCACCGGACTTCAGGGCCGTCGCGACGGCGGCTGCGTCTTCAGCGCTGCCGGCCTTCTCGATGCCGGCCTTCAGAACTTCAACGGCCGCATAGGCGTTGAGCGTGAAGGCTTCCGGCGGAACGCCCTTTTCCTTGAGGACGGCGACGGCTGCCTGCGAGTCGGGGCTCTTCAGCGCGTCGGACGCATTGGTGAAGAGCGTGCCGGCAGCAGCTTCGTTGCCGATTGCCCAGAACTCGCTGTTGGAGAGGCCTTCGCCGCCGATGATCGTGGCGTTGACCGACATGTCCTTGAGCTGACGGGCCAGCAGGCCGCCTTCCGGATGGTAGCCGCCGAAATAGATGACTTCGACGCCATCGGCCTTGAGGCGAGTGATCAGCGCGCTGAAGTCCTTGTCGCCCGGCGTGACCGAATCGTAAAGCGCCTCGGTGACGCCGCCCTTGTTGAGCGATGCCTTGAAGGCATCGGCAAGGCCCTTGCCGTAGGCGCCCTTGTCGTGGACGATGGCGACCTTCTTGTCCTTCAGATTGGCCAGCACATAGGCGGCGGCGACTTCGGCCTGCTGGTCGTCACGACCGCAGGTGCGCAGCACGTTGGTGAGGCCGCGGGCGGTAAGATCCGGAGCGGTCGCCGTCGGGGTGACCATCAGGATGCCGTTCTCGGCCAGCACGTCGGAAGCCGGGATGGCAACGCCCGACGTGACCGGGCCGACGACGAAGCGGATGCCTTCGCCGACGATCTGGTTGGCGGCCGAAACGCCCTGCTTGGGCTCGCCGGCGTCGTCGGTCAGCTTCAGCACGACCTGCTCGCCGAGAATGCCGCCGGTCTTGTTGATCTGGTCGACGGCAGCCTGCGCGCCGTTCTTGACCTGGTCGCCATAGGCGGCAACCGGGCCGGTGAGCGGTGCGATGAGGCCGATGACGATATCGGCATGGGCGAGCGGCGCAAAGGCGACGGAGGCCGCAAGCAAGGCTCCGGCGAAAATCTGCTTCTTCATGGTCAATCTCCTGAACTGGGGCCTCGAAAGGGCCCGGTCGCAAACCGTCATGCGCCCGGACGGCGCTGGCCATGTCCGATGGCAGGACGGGGTACTTTCACGGTCCGGAACAATCGTTCACGACAGGCCCGGCGTGCTGTGGATTGATTAGGCCGGGAGGGCAAAAAGCGCAACAAAATAATGCATTTGCATCTTTGATAGGCCAATCACCTCCATGAATGGGAGAAGGCAAATCGCAATTGAATCAAAACGGATCGTTAAGATTTACGATTTATAAATATCCGGAAATTTTGAGGATCAGCGATGCGTTGCGTATTGATCGTCGTCCTCCTGCTGCTCGCCGGCTGCGCGTCCGTCCCCCGACAGACTCAGAATGCCTGCGCCATCTTCGAGCAGCGCGACGGCTATTTCGACAACTGGCGGCGAGCCGCCTATAGCGTTGAGCGCGAATACGGCGTGCCCGTTCCCGTGCTCATGGCGACGGTCTATGCGGAGTCCGGCTTCCGGCACAATGCCCGCCCGCCGCGCACAAAGCTCTTCGGCTTCATTCCGTGGAAGCGCCAGTCGACGGCGCTGGGCTATTCGCAGGCGCTCGACGGCACCTGGGCGCGCTACAAGCGCGAGACGGGCCGCTGGACGGCCAAGCGCACCGACTTCGGCGATGCCATCCGCTTCATCGGCTGGTATCACAACGAGAGCAACCGCAAGAACGGCATCGCCCTCAACGACACCTACCGGCTCTACATCGCCTATTACCACGGCCATACCGGCTACCAGCGCGGCAACTGGAGCTCGACGGCAAAGGCCGGCGGCAAGCGGGCGGCGACCATGGCGGTAAAATATTCGCACCAGTTGAAGAGCTGCGGCGGCTGGTAAAGCCACAACGCCAAGCGAAAAATCATCCCGGGAAGGTATCGAAGGCACCTGCCAAAACTTGCAGAGGAAGGTGCAAGCACGCCTTCCGTCAATATCACGCAAGTTATTTTAGCCATTCTTTACTCGCCCCATGGCATGCAGCGGATAGAACCGCCGCATCCGACACCTTGTGGGGATAGTAGAACAGCATGGGATTTCGCCAGGACATAAACGGATTGCGCGCGATTGCCGTGCTGCTGGTGCTCTTGTTCCACTTCGGCGTGCCCGGCCTCGGGGCCGGCTTCATCGGCGTCGATGTCTTCTTCGTCATTTCCGGCTTCCTGATGACGAGCATCATCGTCACGGGACTGGAGAAGCGGAACTTTTCCATCCTCGGTTTCTATCGCGCCCGGCTCTTCCGCCTGTACCCGGCGCTCTTCGCGATGGTTCTGGCGACCCTGGCATTCGGCCTGTTCTTCGTGGAGCCCGTCGCCCTTGAAGGAATTGCGCGGCACGGCCTTTCGGCACTGCTGTTCATCTCCAACGTCGTCTTCTGGCGCTCGGCCGGCTATTTCGGGGCGTCTGCCGACACGATGTGGATGCTGCATACGTGGTCGCTATCGGTCGAATGGCAATTCTATCTCATCTATCCGGTGGTCCTCGCTCTCGCCACGCGGTTCATGACCAGCCGCCGGGCGCTCTTCGCCCTCCTTCTGGCCGGCTTCATTCCATCCCTCGTCTTTGCGACGGTGCTGGCAACCGCCTTCCCCAATGACCGCCTGGTGTCGGCGGGCTTCTATCTTCTGCCGTCCAGAGCCTGGGAAATGCTCGCCGGCGGGCTCGTTTTCCTGTGGCCGTTGCGGCGACCGGCATGGAGCCCCCGGGCCATGGCGGCCGTCGAAGCCACAGGTATCGCCCTGATCCTTTCCTGCCTGCTCCTGATTTCCGAGGCCACGCCATGGCCGTCCTATGCGGCGCTGCTTCCGGTCGCGGGCACGATGCTGGTGCTCGGCGCCCGCGCGCCGAACACGCCCCTCGCCTTCCCACCGCTGCAATGGATTGGAACGGGATCCTATTCGATCTATCTCTGGCACTGGCCGCTGGTGGCGGCCATCGCCTATCTCGATTTGGCCAACCCGGCGATTACCGCCATCGCCTTCGCGCTTTCGCTGCTGGCAGGGTGGGCATCCTATCGCTTCATCGAACAACCGAGCCGGATCCGGCTGCAGAACCTGCGAGGTCTCGGCGTCCTGTTCAAGCCGGGCGCAGCGGCACTTGCCGGCATCGCCGCCTGCGTAGTGGTCATGCTCTCACACGGCTTGCCCCAGCGCGATCCGGCCATAGCCGGTGTCCAACAGGAGAGTCTGGCAGCGGCCGCCGATTACCAGTTCCCGCTGAGTCATTGCGAGGGAACGACGACATTCGGCACGGCGCTGAAACCATGTGCCATTGGCAAGGCATCCGCTGATCGGGATGTGCTGATCCTCGGCGACTCCTTCGCACAAGTCTGGTATCCGCGTGTTGCAGCCCTTGAATCCGACCTCGCCGACCATGCCGTGGTTTTCATCACCAAGGGCGGGTGCCCGCCGATCGAGGGACTGGATCGTGTACAGTCCGGCTTCGGCTGCGCCTCTTTCCACCGGATGGCGATGGACCTGGCACGCGATCAGCGCTTCGGCACTGTAATCCTTGCTGGAATGTGGACCGCCTACTTCACGAAGGATCGCTCGAACGCGACCATCGAGGATCAAGACGGGCAGCGCTTCTCATCCGGCAGCAAAGCAGGCCTGGACGCGGCTCTCGCAAATCTCGCACGCGAGATCGATGAGTTGCAACAGCTCGGCAAGAAGGTGGTTGTCCTGAAGACCACGCCCTACCCGAACATCGACATACCGGCCGCACTGCGGCGGCGAGCCTTTGCTGGAGGACCTCTTCCGACCGATTGGAGTTTCGACTTCAAATCAACGGTGATGGCCAAGGCCGAACCAATCGACGACAGTCTTTCGACCCTCTCCAGCCACGGTGCGACTGTCATCAACGTGGCGCGCCTGTTGTGTGGCGACATGGTCTGCCCGGCTGCGCGTGATGCCCAGCCGCTCTACATAGATGCCGCACATCTGCGGTCGAATTATGCGGCCTCCGTTGGAACGTTCCTGGACCCGTTCATTCGATAGGCGCTGTACCCAGACAAACAAAAAGCCCCGCGACCTTTTCGGTTGCGGGGCTTTTTTGTCTCTTCGTCGCCTCAGCTATCGAGGAACGAGCGCAGCTTGCGGCTGCGGCTCGGGTGCTTCAGCTTGCGCAGCGCCTTCGCCTCGATCTGGCGGATACGTTCGCGGGTGACCGAGAACTGCTGGCCGACTTCTTCCAGCGTGTGGTCCGTGTTCATGCCGATGCCGAAGCGCATGCGCAGGACGCGCTCTTCGCGCGGCGTCAGCGAGGCCAGAACGCGGGTCGTCGTCTCGCGCAGGTTCGCCTGAATGGCGGCGTCGATCGGCAGAAGCGCGTTCTTGTCCTCGATGAAGTCGCCGAGGTGGCTGTCTTCTTCGTCACCGACCGGCGTTTCCAGCGAGATCGGCTCCTTGGCGATCTTCAGGACCTTGCGGACCTTTTCGAGCGGCATGGCGAGCTTTTCGGCCAGTTCTTCCGGCGTCGGCTCGCGGCCGATCTCGTGCAGCATCTGGCGCGAGGTACGGACGATCTTGTTGATCGTCTCGATCATATGCACCGGAATACGGATCGTGCGGGCCTGGTCGGCGATGGAACGGGTGATCGCCTGACGGATCCACCACGTCGCATAGGTCGAGAACTTGTAGCCGCGGCGATACTCGAACTTGTCGACCGCCTTCATGAGGCCGATATTGCCCTCCTGAATGAGATCGAGGAACTGAAGGCCACGGTTCGTGTACTTCTTGGCGATCGAGATCACGAGACGGAGGTTGGCTTCCACCATCTCCTTCTTGGCGATGCGCGCCTCGCGCTCGCCCTTCTGCACCATCGAGACGATGCGGCGGAATTCGGCGATGGAAATGCCGGTTTCCGTGGCGAGGTTCTGGATCTCCTGACGGATGTCGCGGATCGTCGTGTTCTCGTTCTTGGCGAATTCCTTCCAGCCGCGGGCGGCAAGGTTGGCGATCGACTTCATCCAGTTCGGATCGAGTTCCGCGCCGGAATACTGCTCCAGGAACGAGTCGCGCTTGACGCCGTAGCTTTCGGCGAGGCGCAGCAGGCGGCCCTCGTTCTGCATCAGGCGCTTGGAGATGTCGTAGAGCTGCTCGACAAGGCTGTCGACGCGGTTCTGGTTGAGCGACAGCGATTTGACGGCCGTGATCAGCTCGTCCTTCAGCTCCTTGTAGCGGCGCTCCTGGGCGGGCGAGAGCGTGCCGGTCGCCTGCAGGCGGGCTTCCACCTGCTGGTCCTGCAGCTTGCGCAGCTTCTTGTAGGTCTCGGCGATCGTGTCGAGCGTCTCCATGACCTGCGGGCGCAGTTCCGCTTCCATGGCGGCGAGCGAGAGGTTCGACTCGTCGTCGTCCTCTTCCTCTTCCTCCGGCGGCAGGCCCTCGCCGCCGACATTGGTGATGTCGTCGTCGTTGGCCGCGCGCGGCTTGCGGTTCTTTTCCTTTTCCTCGGCCGCCTTGCGGTCGGCCTCGATCTTTTCCGGGCTCTGGAACTGCGGGGCAGCCTTCGCCTCGGGACCGGAATAGGTCGTCTCGAGATCGATGATCTCGCGCAGCAGCGTCTGGCCTTCGTTGAGTTCGTCGCGCCAGATGATGATGGCCTGGAACGTCAGCGGGCTCTCACAGAGGCCGGCGATCATCGTCTCGCGGCCGGCTTCGATGCGCTTGGCGATGGCGATTTCGCCTTCGCGCGACAGAAGCTCGACGGAACCCATCTCGCGCAGATACATGCGCACCGGGTCGTCCGTGCGGTCCGTCGGCTCCTTCTTCTTGGCGGTCGCAAGCGCGGTGCCGCCGGAAGAGGCAAGCTCCCCGCCTTCGCTCTCGTTGTCGTCGTCGCCGCCTTCGTCCTCGGTCTGGGCCGCCTCTTCGGCGTCCTCGTCCTCGATGACGTTGATGCCCATGTCCGAAAGCATGGCCATCGTGTCCTCGATCTGCTCCGAGGTGACTTCCTCGGACGGCAGGACGGAGTTCAGCTCATCCATCGTGACATAGCCGCGCTTCTTGGCGGCCTTGATCATCTTCTTGACGGCATCATCGGAAAGATCGAGAAGAGGGCCGTCGGATGCGCCTTCGCGTTCGTTTTCGACTTCCTCGTTCTCTTTGACCTTTGTCGCCATATTACTTCGTCGCTTTCCTGAGCACCAGTTTCCAAGCGGTAGGGGTTCCGCAGCCGATCGCCCTTCGGCATGCGCAAACGCGAATCAGCGTCCCTGACCTAACGGATTGACAATTAAATCCCGATTAACCACATCCCGGCTTGCGGGTCCGTGGGAATGTTGCGCAAGCAACATAATTGACATGACTTCCCGATCCGCCGTACCCATTCCTTCTCAGCCAACAATGGTGATTCCCAGAATTTTCGGTT
>APMI01016836.1_pt1 | contig 25754 bp, 23 predicted proteins | sample 667938 | NCBI WGS metagenome assembly APMI01 (sample SAMN01084076, study PRJNA167559) | wastewater metagenome | biome: Wastewater | place: Denmark: Ejby Moelle, Odense | collected 2011-11-28
ATCTCCCTGCTGTACACATTGGCGGGCTGTTTGGCTGGTTTTTTATCAACAGGAATGCCGGCTTCAAAAAAGTAAGGCGCCTTATTGGTATTATACCAGGCAATGGGCCGGCCGGTTACATGCAGTTTATTCTTTTTGATCACCGCATCCAGCTTAGAGCCCAGTATTTCCGCCAGTTTTAGGCTGATCCTTGCCTCATTGGCAGCGCTGTCTTTCATATAGATCACCAGTCTTTTATCGGAAAGCGTATCAGTGATATTGATGATGGGGGGGCGTTGTGTTTCCTGGACTGGCTGGGTTACGGGTTTTGCCGCACTGTCTTTTTTTACTTCGGGATCAGCTTTCTTTTCATTTGTGTGATTGCCACAGGAGGCAAGCAACAGCAGTGTAACAGGGACCAATAAGTTCATCTTTTTCATACAGCAATGTTTTAAATTCGGTTGAAAAATAATCATTTCGCTTTTGCGATACAAATAAAACTAATTTACACTGTATGCAGGTTATGGTACTGTAGCTCCATAGGAGAAGTTTTTTCATAATAAAATCATAGTTTTCCTGATATGGTAATTCTGCTGTAGGTTTGCAGCCCCAATTTTGCACTATGCACACGATCACTTATAAGTTTGAACAGAAAGGCCTTGAACCGATAACACTGGAGGGAATAGAAGACGGGCAATCGCTGCTGGAGGTAGCTTTGCTGAACGATATTGACCTGCACCACAATTGCGGCGGCGTTTGTGCCTGCAGCACCTGTCACCTGTATGTAGAGGAGGGGGCAGAATTTGTAGAAGAACTGAGCGATAAAGAAGAGGATTTTATCGACCGGGCCATCAATCCCAGGCTTAACAGCAGGCTGGGTTGTCAATGTGTGCTGCTCGAAGGCAGCGGCAATATTGTAGTTACCCTCCCTGATCAAACACAGTTTTTGGGAGAGTAAACCAATTGGATGATTACCTGATTTGGTGATTTGAAATGATGGATACCATTGTTTTCTTTCATCACTTAATCTCCAATCATCAGATCACCAAATTTTCAAATAACCAAATTACCAAATTAATAAAATGACTTTTGAACCACCGATCCACTGGAAAGATTACGAAGATATTGCCATGAAACTGTACGAACGCTTTGGCGATGATTTTGGTGAAGGAAAGATATACCGAATCCGTTTTACCGACCTGCACAAATGGGTAATGGAAATTCCAAACTTTGCCGGCAAGGCCGAAGAAAGTACAGAAGGCCACCTGGAGATGATCCAGAGTACCTGGGTGTATGAATGGCGGGATGGGCAGAAGTAAATGATAATGGATAGTTGATAATTGGTTAATTGATAATGACGGGAAACCAATTTAAACAACATCCTTTTTGAACAGGCTATAAAACTAAAAATGGATAATGAAATGCAGTTGCATCAATCATTATCCATTTTTTATTACCAGGTATCAATTAATTCGCTGCTGCTTCCATATAACTTTCGGTTGGTTCGCAGGTGCATACCAGGTTCCTGTCGCCGTGGGTATTGTTAACCCTGCTCACAGATGGCCAGAATTTATTTTCACTCACATACGGCAACGGAAAAGCTGCCTGCTGGCGGGTGTAAGGATGGTTCCATTCATCTGCACAAATTACCTGCAACGTATGCGGGGCGTTCTTCAACGCATTGTCTTTTTTGTCAGCCTTTCCTTCTTCCACGGCTTTGATCTCTTCATGAATGCTGATGAGTGCATCACAGAAGCGGTCCAGTTCACCCTTGTCTTCACTTTCTGTAGGTTCAATCATCAGGGTGCCGGCAACAGGGAAGGAGAGGGTGGGTGCATGAAAACCATAATCCATCAACCTTTTGGCTACATCTTCGGCCTCAATGCCGGCGCCGGTTTTAAACGGACGTAGGTCAACAATGAATTCATGTGCTGCCGTTCCGTTCTTACCACTGTATAAAATCTTGTAATGATTTTCCAGTCTTGCTTTCATGTAATTCGCATTCAGGATGGCATATTCAGTTGCCTGGCGAACGCCTGTTGCACCCAGCATTTTTATATAAGCGTAACTGATCAGTAAAATGCTGGCGCTTCCGTAAGGAGCTGCAGAAACAGCGCCCGCAGTTTTGTCAATGCTGTTGCCCGGCAGGTATGGCACCAGTTGCGGTGCAACGCAGATCGGGCCAACACCCGGACCGCCACCGCCATGCGGTATAGCAAATGTTTTATGCAGGTTCAGGTGACAAACATCCGCACCGATAAGGCCCGGGCTGGTAAGTCCAACCTGTGCATTCATATTGGCACCGTCCATATACACCTGTCCTCCGTACTGGTGAATGGTATCGCAAATCTCCCTGATGCTTTCTTCAAATACACCATGCGTAGATGGATAGGTCACCATCAATGCCGCAAGATCATCCTTGTGTTCAGCAGCCTTTGCTTTAAGGTCGTCCACATCGATATTGCCGGCTTCATCACATTTGGTTACCACCACTTTCATACCCACCATCACTGCACTGGCGGGATTGGTGCCATGGGCAGAAACGGGGATGAGCACTACATTGCGGTGTCCTTCGCCTCTTGCGATATGGTAGCGGCGGATGGCCAGCAAACCTGCGTATTCACCCTGTGCGCCACTGTTAGGTTGTAAAGAAGTTGCCGCAAAACCAGTGATGATGCTTAAATAACTTTCCAGTTCTTTAATGATCTGGCGGTAACCGGCTGTTTGCGCCGAAGGCGCAAAAGGATGCAGCTTACTGAATTCGGGCCAGCTCACGGGGATCAGTTCTGCAGCGGCATTCAGCTTCATGGTGCAACTGCCCAGGCTGATCATCGAGGTATTTAAACTAAGGTCTTTATTCTCCAGCGATTTCAGGTAACGCATCATTTCGCTTTCGCTGTGGTGCGTATTGAAAACAGGATGCAGGAGGAAGGGAGATGTTCTTGTTAAATGGTAAGGAATATTATCCAGCGTGGCATCGGCATCAAACATTGCCGTGGCAGTGTCGATATTTTGCGATGCCGCAAACACATCCAGGATGTTCAGTACATCCTGCTGGGTAGTGGTTTCATCAACCGAAATTCCGATCGTATCGCCGTTATAATAGAAATTGATCTCCCTGGCCTCGGCTAATTCCCTGATGGCGGCAGCATCTTTTACTTTCACCTGCACGGTATCAAAATAAGCATTGTTCAGATTTTCAAAACCCAGTTCACCCAGCTCTTCACTGAGCGTTTGCGCCAGTATGCTTACTCTTTTGGCTATGTCTTTCAAACCGGCCGGTCCATGGTACACCGCATACATGGCCGCCATATTTGCCAGCAGGGCTTGTGCGGTGCAAATATTACTGGTGGCTTTTTCACGACGGATATGTTGTTCCCTTGTTTGGAGTGCCATGCGCAGGCAGCGCTTGCCCTGTGCATCAATGCTCACGCCAATGATCCGCCCTGGGAGATTTCTCTTGAAATCATCCTTGGTTGCGAAGAAAGCAGCGTGCGGACCGCCAAAACCCATTGGCACACCAAAGCGCTGGGCCGAACCAACGGCCACATCAGCACCCAGTTCACCGGGGGGCGTTAATAATGTCAGGGCCAGCAGGTCTGTTGCCATTACTACTTGTGCATTTACCGCATGAACTTTATGGATAAAATCACGGAAGTCGGCCACAACGCCATTGGCATCGGGATATTGAATGATAGCGCCAAAGAACTGCTCATCCAAAACGGCAGTAGAAAAATCACCGAATTCGAGTTCCACACCAATCGGTGCACTTCGGGTGATCAACACTTCTTTGGTTTGTTTCAGCACATTATTGTCAACAAAAAATTTAGGTGCTGTGATATGATCGTGGTCTTTGTTCTTATGATTGAAGAGCATGCTCATTGCTTCGGCCGCAGCAGTGGCTTCGTCCAGCAGGCTGGCGTTGGCAATCGGCAATGCTGTAAGATCGCTCACCATGGTCTGAAAGTTCAACAGGCTCTCCAGCCTGCCCTGGGAAATCTCTGCCTGGTAAGGTGTGTACTGGGTATACCAACCCGGGTTTTCAAACAGGTTGCGTAAGATCACACTCGGGGTGATGGTATCAAAATAGCCCTGGCCAATATAGTTTTTGAACACTTTGTTCCCGGAAGCCACTTGTTTCAGTTGGGTAAGATATTCATGTTCACTGCTGGCAGCCGGCAATGGAAGGTTGCCCTTGATGCGGATGCTATCCGGTATTGTTTTCCGGATCAGCTCATCCACAGATGCCATGCCAATGGTAGCCAGCATTTCCGTAGTTTCCTGTTCATTGATCCCGATATGCCTGCCTGCAAATTCGTTCTGTTGTTTTTCGAAGAGATTCATAAGTGTGGGTGGGTTGAAAATTTTCGTTGCAAAGGTAGGATGATAACGCTAAAAAAAGGGAATGGTTGCTAAGTAAACTATCAATTGTTAGTAAAGATGGAATAACCTTTTTTTGATATGCATCATCGATTGGAAAATTCTCACAGGGTGTTGTCTTTTATTACTACTGACTGCATCGTTATTTCGTGCCGGAATATCTTAAACACCTGCACCGGCAATTCAATCATTTTTAAATATGCGCTGCTCTTTACAGTTTTGAACATCGTTGCCCAGCACTGGCATAATATTTTATTTGTATACATCAATACATTTAAAAATCTTATTTGCTATGAAAAAGATCCGGCTGTTGGCAATCCTCAATCTTACTGCACTTTGCATACACATCGTATTTTCCATCGCTACTCAATTTAAATGGATCAATAACCTGGATGTGTCTCAGGTGTCCAGTCAATTCCCCACATTGTTTACGCCTGCGGGGATAACTTTCTCCATCTGGGGTTTGATCTACTTCTCCTTACTTGCGATGTGTATGTATCATCTTGTAATAAGCTTTGTAAAAGACGAATTTCATGAAACCAATATTGCAACAGCAAAAATGGGTGGATGGTTTGTACTGAACAGTCTTGCAACAACTGCCTGGTTATATGTTTGGACAAGCCAGCTTGTCGGCCTTTCTGTGATACTTATCCTTGTTCAACTGGTCAGTCTTGTGATCATTCATGGGGAGTTGGGCATCCAGGAACCGGAGCATTCCTTTTCCAATAAAATATTTACACAGGCTCCACTCAGTATTTACCTGGGTTGGATCAGCATTGCTACCATTGCCAATACCGCCGCGTTTTTGAATGCAGCCGGTTGGGGCAGGTTCGGATTAAGTGAAACTACGTGGACATTATTCATGATCGGCGCTGCCATCTTTATCACCATGCTCATGATCTTTTTCAGGAACAATATTTTATATGGCGTTGTGGTGTTGTGGGCCTTGTGGGGAATTATTATCAAGCAGGAAGAAATGCAGGGGTACCATGTTTCTATCGTCAATGCAGCCTGGATCGGTATCGCATTTACAGGAACGGCCATCCTCATACAGGCATTTCGCATGCAGCATCATACCGGCGAAATGCCGGTAAGGCATGAGTTTTCCCCGGAAAAAGTGCGTTGAAAAAATGAAAGCAACCTGCTTTCAATGTGCTGTTTTTCCCGTTAGAATTCCTTTTATAAATTCTGCCTGCAGATGATTCCGGCAGCTGAATTTCTGTTGCTTCAAACTATCCTACCTTTGGCGCTGCAGCGACTATGCCCTGCACAGAAAAAATATACAAATGAGTGAAGATCTATTGATCAACTGGGACAAAAAATCTGCGGAGCATCAAAAGCAATACAAAAATTATTTAAACAGGGCCAATAAAAATGCCGTGCTCAAAGCCTTGCCCGATCTGCATGAAGAGGCCTTCAGCAAGATCGACTGCCTGCAATGCGGCAATTGCTGTAAAGGCTATTCGCCCCGTTTTAAAACGCCCGATATAAAGCGCATTGCCAAACACCTGAAAATGAAAGATGGCGATTTGATCAACACTTATTTAAGGGTGGATGAGGATGGTGATTATGTAATGCGTTCAACGCCCTGTTCTTTTTTGGGTGCAGATAATTACTGCAGTATTTATGAAGTGCGCCCTTCCGATTGCGAACGTTTTCCCTACACGGATGAAGACGTGATCCTCAAACGCCCCAACATCACGCTAAAGAATTCAAGCTTCTGCCCGGCTGTTTACTACGTGCTGGAAAAACTAATGGAGCAAAAGAAATAATGTAAAAAAAGTTTCTTCTTATTTAGCGGTAAGTTCCGTGTAGGCAGCAGTCAGTGGTCTTTCGATGCCGTCGCCTTTCCATTCTGTTACACCTGGTATGCTGGTCGCTTTAAGGATATCTTCTTTGGATTTGCCTGCTTTTATTTCAGTTTCAGTAAATAGTAACAACTTGCCCAAATAATCTCCGAATAACTTCAGGTCTTCTGCCTTTACTTTTACATCGTAACCCTCGGCAGCATGGCCGCAAATAAAGCTGGTGTTTTTATCAAAACTGTTGCAGGCTTTGTCAAGTAATACGATCCAGTTGCTGATGCTGGCGCCTGCTGTTTTATCAATAAATGGATGGCGGCGGTTGAACATAAGGTCACCCATATGTACGATGTTGGCTTTTTTAAACTGCACAAGACTGTCACCATTGGTATGCCCGGCACCAAAATGGTAAAGGCAAATTTCTTCGCCACCCAGTTTTTCGCAACGGGTGCTGCTGTAAATTTGATCGGGGTACAATTGTTTATCTTCTATCTTTTTTTCTTTTGCCACTCTTTCCTGGTTGGCCCTTGAATTTTCGTGTGCCAGTACCCGTTGTACCAGTCCTTTAAAAGCAATATTACCCGAGCTATGATCGCCATGGTGGTGCGTATTGATGAGCAGCGCAAAGGGTAGGGTGGTCTTCTTCTTTAGTTCATCGATCAGGTGCGGTGCAGTGTCGGGAAACTGTGCATCCACTACAACAATTCCTTCCTTGGATATCATAAACAGGATAGTGCCACCCTTTTCGGTGAACATCCCAATGTCGCTGGTAAGCATTGTGATCTTCCAGGTGGGATCGGCAACCAGTTGCGCAAATGTTCTGTTGCTGCTGATTGCCAGGGCGGCCAGGATGCCTGCACTGTTGCGTAGGAATGCTTTTCGTTGCATATTTTTTTTTGAAATGATCTGTCACAGAAATCCTGCCAGAATAAACTGCAGCTGAATGCTGCAGGTATTACAAACAGTGTTTTTAATATTCCAGTTTTTTTAGCGATGGTGCTTTAAACCAGGTAATGGCTACCACCAGTACCGTCATACAGCCGCCGAATACAACGGAGGGAATGGTGCCCATCAGCTTGGCGGCAACGCCACTTTCAAACTGGCCAATTTCGTTGGATGAATTGATGAACATCGAATTAACACTCATCACCCGTCCACGCAATGCATCCGGCGTTTTTAACTGCATGATATTGCCGCGCACTACCACACTCACGCCATCGAGTATCCCACTGGCAAGCAGGGCGGCAAATGAAAGCCAGTACCATTTTGATATGCCAAAAATGATGATGCAGATACCAAAGCCGGCCACTGCAAAAAGCAGTTTGAGCCCCTGTCGCCGTTTCATCGGGAACAGGGTGAGCCATATCACCATTATTATAGAACCGATATCAGTAGCGGCATTGAGCCAGCCAAAACCAATCGGCCCTACATGCAGGATATCGTTCGTGTAAACAATTACCATGGTTGCTGCTCCACCAAAAAAAACGGCAAACAGGTCCAGCGATAACGCCGCCAGCACTTCTTTTGTTTTAAATACGAACTGCAATCCTTCGTTCACAGCCTCCAGTGTTTTCTTTTCGCTGCTGATGCCGGGTGGCTTCGCCCGCAACCTGTATAAAAACGAAAGACTCGTGATGATGAGACTGATGATGACGATAAAAGTACCGCCTACATGCAGCCAGGCAATTAAAAAGCCTGCTGAGGCATGCCCGGTAATGCTTGCAATAAGCCAACTGGTGGAACTCAACTGCGAAGCATTTACCAGCAGGTTTCTCGGCACCAGCGATGCAATGATGGAACTGAACGTAGGACCTGAAAAAGAACGGATAACACCTGTGCAGAAGATCACCGCATAAATAAAAATAACCGTTACCCTTGTTTGAAATGATTGTTGAAACCAATGCGAAGAAATGCCCAGCAATGTAACCGCACAAATACAAAAAAGCAGCACACATTGCAACAGCAACTTTCTTTTATCACTTTTATCTACCACGTAACCGGCATACAGCGCCATTCCAACAGCCGGTATGGCTTCTGCAAGCCCGATCATCCCTACATTGAAAGGGTCATGTGTTAGCTGGAACATCCACCATAATACCAGTGTGCCCATCATCCGCAGCCCCATGATAAAAACAAAACGGCCTGCAAGGAAATGGCGGAATTCGGGGATCGATAAAGCTTTGTAGGGAGAATTCAAGTTGTTTGCTGTTGTTGTACAAACAAATGTAAAAACTATGTAGCGAACTTAAGGCTGTAGCAAAATTCTTTTACTTAAATAGTAAACATTCTATGGCAGGGTGAGATAATACTGACCTTCATCGTATTCTTTGTCCAGTGCATCTACGATCACTTTTACATGCGCTTCATTCTCTAAAAAATCCGCATTGGAGGCGTCTACAAAAAGTGTTTTGATGTTATGCTGTTTAATGTACTGCGTGTAGGTTTCCTGCAATTGAAAAAGATAATCGTTGGGGATACTCTGTTCGTAATCCCGGTTTCTTTTTTTGATGTTCTCCTTTAGTTTATTTACCGGCGTGTGCAGGTAGATCAAAATTTCGGGTTGTAATATCTGAGGATTGATGATGTCAAACAGTTTTTGATACAGCCTGAATTCTTCACTCATCAGGTTCACTTTTGCAAACAGGAGGCATTTGGTAAAAAGATAATCAGAGATGGTAATGCTCTGGAACATGTCTTTTGTCTGCAGCAGGTCTTTCAATTGCTTGTACCGTTCTGCCATAAAGAACAACTCTACCGGGAATGCGTATTGCTCAGGATTTTCGTAAAATTTTGGCAGAAAGGGATTGTCAGCAAATTCTTCCAGCACCAGTCTTGCATTGTAGTGCTTACTCAGTATGTGGGCCAATGTGGTTTTGCCTGCGCCGATATTCCCTTCTATTGTTACAAAATTATACTTCATGGTTTGGAGGGCGCAAAATAAGAGGATTCAACAGTTGCACAATCAAATTTTTTTCACATTTAAAGGGTCTTTACAAATTTTGAGCAAATGGTGGATGCTTTGTTGAAAAACAGGGTGCTTAAAATTAGGCGACAATTCATTTAGTGGTACCAGCACAAAACGGCGGTTGGGAATTTGAGGGTGCGGAACGCTCAGTGTTTTTTCATTCACGACTTCTTTATTAAAAAATAAAATGTCGATGTCGATGATACGGGGTGCATTTTTAACGGTGCGGATACGGCCCATTTCTTTTTCAATGCGAAGAATGCATTGCATGGTTTGTAAAGCAGTAAGCCTTGTTTCGGCTATGATCACCTGGTTCAAAAAATCCGGTTGATCGGTGTTGCCCCAGGCTGCTGTTACATACAGCCCTGATTGGCGGGTTACCTTGCCGATGGTTTTGCTGATATGCCTGGTGGCCTTATTGAGTTGCTGTTTACTGTTGCCCATATTGCTTCCCAGTAAAAGATAGGTCCTGTTCATTGTTAAGGAAACTGTTTTGTGAAATTAAAAATCTATCATCCCGTATCTTTACCGCTTTCTAACTGTTTACGTTACAAAAGTAAGTTGAATGTCATCATATAGTCAGATAAAAGCCATGCTGGCCATCACAAGGGCCAGTCTTAAAGCAATATTCAGAAGTCCATCAGCAGTTATTTTCAGCTTTGGTTTTCCGTTCATTTTTATTTTGGTATTTGGCTTTATCGGGGGCAGTGGTAACGCACCGGTTTATAAAATAGCACTGGAAGCTAACTGTGATACATCCAATACACTGTTCGACTCTATCAAAGCAAACAAACAGTTAAGGATCGTACGTTATGCAGATACTACTGAGATGCGGAGCGACCTGGTAAAAGGAAGGATTGTTGCAGTGCTGGCTGTCAAAAAAACAAACAACGACATTCCTGCATGCACTTATGCACTCAGAACCACCACGGCCAGTATGGACAGGTTGCCGCAACTGAATTCCCTGCTTGCCAATATCAACTCAGCCATCAGCAATGCAAAATATAAGGACCGGCCTTCTTATGCGGTACAAACTGCCGTGGATGTAGAAACGGTTCGGGAATATACTACCATCGATTTTATCCTTCCGGGCCAATTGGGGTTTTCGTTGTTAAGCTCTGGTGTGTTTGGAGTGGCTTTTATGTTCTTTAGTTTACGAAATACGCTGGTGTTAAAACGTTTTTTTGCAACACCCATCAGCCGCACTTATATTGTACTGGGCGAAGGTCTTGCAAGGGTGTTGTTTCAAATGCTCACGGCGATCGTGATCATATTGGCCGGCCATTTCTTTTTTGGTTTTACCCTGGTAAATGGTTTGGTGACGCTGCTGAATATGCTGTTCCTTAGTTTTGTGGGCCTGGTTGTTTTTATGGGCCTCGGCTTTATTGTAAGCGGACTTGCAAAAAGTGAAAGTACCATTCCGCCTTTTGCCAACCTGGTTACCCTGCCGCAATTTTTACTGGGTGGCACATTTTTTTCGGTGGAGGTTTTTCCAAAATGGCTACAGCCCATTTCCAGGTCATTACCATTGACTCATCTCAATACAGCCATGAGGGCCGTGGCATTTGAGGGCCAGAGCCTTTGGGATGTAAAAGGGGAGATCGGCATCCTGTTGTTGTGGGGCGTGGTAGTGTATGCGGCAGCAGTTAAAGTTTTTAAATGGGAATAATATGAAGCTGATCAAAGCATTTTTAGTTGGGATCGCGGGCTTGTTTATCATGATAACATTATTGTCGTTGTTGATAACATCAACCCCGGGTGTGTCAAGAACAGTAGTAATAAACAATACATCACTGGATAAAGTGTACCGTGAAATTGCAGACCTCAACAACTGGAAACACTGGCACCCTGCTTTCATTTCGCCGGAAGCTGCCGTTACTTATTCTATCAATACAAAAGGCGCCGGCGCTGCATGCGATATATTGTACAACAATAAAACCACTCACCTAAGCATCAGCAAAACAGACAGTGCAGCCACCAGTTTTCTGTTAACTGCAACCGGTGAAAATAATATCAGCAATCAGCTTCTTTTAACACCTGTTGCAGGTTCGAAGCAAATAAAGGTCGACTGGATCGCAACAACTCACCTGCATTGGTATCCCTGGGAAAAATTCTATGCCATTTTTATGGATAAGCTTACCGGTCCGGGTTATGAAGCAGCCTTGAACGGGTTAAAGCTATTTATAGAAACGAAACAACCTCAATGAAATGATGAATCGTGAATGATGGATAGTCGATGGTGAATGGTGAATCGTCAATAGTGAATGGTGAATCGTGAATGGGGCAAGGTTGGTTTTAACCTGTCGTTTTATGAGCGGCCGTATGTAATCTTATTTCTACTGATCGGCAATACCTGCCTTTCATTCCATAATCTTCTATCAACTCCTTTTTTTTGCCGCATGCAACGCTTACCTTTAAAACATTGTCAGCCACTAATAGTACGATGGACCAACGACAACTGGTAAAAGATTGCATCAGGCAAAAGCCACAGGCTCAGGAGCAGTTATACAGGCATTATGCCCCGTTAATGCTCGGGGTCTGCTTCCGCTATACAAAATCATTGCACGATGCGGAAGACGTATTGCAGGAAGGTTTTGTAAAGGTTTTTTTGCACATCAAGGATTACAACTCCACGGGCGAACTGGGAGCCTGGATAAGAAGGATCATGGTAAATACTGCACTCAATTACCTGAAAAAAAATAAAAAGTACCGTACGGAGATGGTTTTTGCTGAAATGCCGCTTCACCCTGTATCAGACCTCAACCCCAGGGTAACGTTAGACACGAAAGAACTGGCTGAGTTAATACGGCAATTACCTACAGGGTTTCAAACCATTTTTAATTTGTATGCCATCGAAGGATACACCCATGTTGAGATTGGGCAGATGCTGGGCATCAGCGAGGGAACTTCCAAATCGCAGTATGCCAGGGCAAGGTATTTACTGATGGAATGGATAGAAAAATATTCTTCATCTAAACAACAGCGATATGCAGGAAAATGAATTTGAAAAGAAGCTCCAGCAGCAGATGGATGAACTGCAGTTGAGGCCCGCAGCAGAATTGTGGCCGAGGATACAGGTTGCCGTTGCAAAACAAAACGGCAGAAAAAAGAGGGTGCTTTTCTTTATAGTGTTTTGTGCGTTATCACTCATCGCTTTCCTGGTCACTGATTCTTCGTTGTTTTTAAATAATAATAACAAACAGGCCGGTACAGCAGGAAAAAGCAGCAAAGAGAATACTGCAGCAGTGAGCCCGGTGCTTATCAATACTTTACCACCCCAGGCAAGAGTTGACAGTAATTTACCAGGGCCTGCTCAGGCGGCGCCTCGTAGATTGGATGCATCGGAAGCAAAAAAACTTCCTTCAGCTGTGATACTTCCTGTTGACAATAACAGCCTGCAGGATGCATTGGCAGGGAATAAAAAAGAAAGATCCGGGAAAGGATCGTCTGCAGTATCAGTTACTCCCGCAATCAATAACGATGATGTTGCTATCAGCAGTTATAAAAAGATCAGGAGAAACAGCGCTGCTTCTGTAAGAACCACTGTAACCAATAATCAACCCGATGAATTACAGGATGCTGTTGAAACGGTCGCCATAGTGCAGCAAAAACCAACTGCAACTGCAGCAACGCCGGCAGTAACAACAAACGATGAACAGGTGAAGGAAGCGGCTGCTGATACAAAAAAGGAAGCCCCTGTTACAGCAGCAAATGCAACAGGAAAGAATGCAGTAAGCGAAGTTCCCCAGCCAGGTACAAATAAACCAACACAACAAAAGACTAAACAGTCGGCTTTGAGTGGCGCAGGTGTGTGGGGATTGAGCATCGCTTTGTCAGGCGGTATAACATCGGCAGGCAATAACTACAACAATAGTAATAAAAGCCTTGCTTATACGTCCAACAATGGCAACCCAGGCACAGTGACCGGGTCGCCGGGCGGCATAGTGGAATATCCATCTGCAACTAAACCAGGCGGTAGCCTGGAAATCGCCATCAAAGTCGGACTCTTTCAACCAAAAGTAAGATCATCACCGGTTTGCAATACAGGTTGCTCACAACATCTGTTAAAACCGGCAATATTTCAGATTCAGGTGCTGCCGCTCCCACCCGTGATGTTGTTGTTGCCGGCACTATAAACCAGTACCGCAACTATCATCATTTTATTTCGGTACCGGTCAGTTTTTCCACCAGCATTTTCCCGATTGGGCGCAGCGACATAACGCTGGATGCCGGTGTTGATTTTTCAAGGCTGATCAGTACCAATTCGCTGCAATTCAATTTAGCAAGGCCTGCGTATTACAAGGACAATACGCTTTTCAACAAAACAATTGTGGGCCTTTCTGCTGCAGTTGCCATTAATATTGCTTCGAAAAAAAGAGCCTTGTTCAGCATTGGGCCGGAATTTTATTACAGCCTTACGCCGCTGGCATCGTCGGGCATGTATGCGAAGTCTCACTACCAGTATGTTGGTATTCGCCTGCAAAAAAATCTTACAAAATAAATTTTACTGCTGCAACCTGCTGCTAAAAAGCATTGTCAGCCATATCATCAACCAACAATTAATTTTATGAAAAAGATTCGTTCTGTTTCTTCATTGATTTTGCTTGCATTCGTTGTAATGCTGATGCAGGGTTGTTTAAAAGATACCATCAGCACCACCCACATTTCGTATGAACCGCTATATAAAAGCAAAGGGGAGGTGTTGTCCGGTATCAAAAGCAGTGGCCCGGCACAACTGGTTACAACCGGCAAGATCGCATTGTACGGCCATTACCTGCTGGTAAATGAAGTAAACAAAGGTGTGCATATTATTGACAATAGCAATCCTTCATCACCCCGGAATGTATCATTTGTAAGTATTCCGGGCAACCTTGATATTGCGGTAAGGGATAACATGCTGTATGCAGATATTTATACCGACCTGGTGACCATCGATATCAGTAATGTCAATAACGCTGTATTCAAAAAAGTCAATTTTAATATTTTCCCTGACAGGCAATACAGTGGAAATTTCACTGCAGATACTTCGAGATATATTGTAGACTGGGTAAAACATGAAACCAGTGTGAAAGACGAAATAGATAACAACCGGCATTTTGTTGATATCGGCGAATGGGCAAGCGATTCCTTTTCACAATCAGGTGGATTGAGTTCGTCGCCAACCAATTCCTCCACTAAGAGCAACAGTGTTGGTGGTGCAATGGCAAGGTTTACACTGGTGAATAATTATCTCTACACGGTTGGCAGGTCTTCGCTGAATGTTTTCAATGTAAGCACTGCCTCCGACCCGGTGATGGTGACTACCCTTCCTCTTGGCTGGAATATTGAAACCATTTTTCCGCTCAATAATACATTATTCATCGGTTCACAAACTGGTATGATGATACTGAATGTAGATGATCCTTCACAGCCTTTTTTTGAGGGCAATTTCAGTCATGCCTGTTTTGGCGATCCGGTAATTGCAAATGATCACTATGCTTTTGTTACACTAACGGCCATGACGGAAACATCAGAATGCTGGGGAGTGGCGCCGCAGCGAAATGAAATGGATATCGTGGACATCAACAATATCAACCAGCCGTTTTTGATGAAAGTTTATGATATGGAAGAGCCACGGGGGCTTAGCCTGGATGGGAACGATCTTTTTGTATGCGATGGCAGGGGAGGTTTAAAGGTATATGATGCTGCAGACGTAATGAACCTGCGGCTGTTGAGAACATTCAGCGACATTGATCCTTTTGATGTGATCACCAACAACGGCATTGCCATTGTTGTATCAAAGCAGGGGATCACCCAATATGACTACAGTAATATCAATGATGTAAAAAAGCTCAGCACTATTTCGATAAGCCAGTAACAATGAAGTATAGCCGTAAAATGCCAGTTGCTGTTGTAGTGATGGTTGTGCTGATGCAGCAGTTGTTTGCACAGCAGGCCAAAAGTTCACAGCAGCAAAGGTTTAAATCGTATAACAGTTTGCAGGTATTAAAGGGTCAGTCATCTGTATCCGCATCCCTGCATTCTGTAAACGGTTTGCAGTGGGGTAAATTATTTGCAGGCGCAGGAACAGGTTTCGATTTTTACTATCATACATCCGTACCTTTTTTTTTAGAAACCAGGTACCAGCTCTTTGAAAAAAAGAACCGCATACAGGTTTTTGCAGATGCCGGCATACATGTGCCGCTTGGAAATACTAATGTGCAGAACCCTGGTAAGACAGGCGATTTTAAAACGGGCCGGCTGCTGGCCGGGGGCATTGACTATCTTATTCCTTTAAAGAAAGATGTTGTAATGATCGGCCTGGCCTACAGTCAAAAAACGATCACCCAAATGGTAGATCACAATGCCTGGAACCCGGTGCTGAACCGCAACGATAATACCCCTGTAAATGAATTGTATCAATTTAAGCGGGTCTGGTTTAAAATCGGATTTGTATTTTAGATCAGGATTGTATGAACTTCAGGTTGCGCCGGATGCCAGCAAACTTCGTACGTTTTAAAGCAGAGTTTTTAAAAATATTCTTAAAACTTTCTTCGCTGAGTTCTTCCCAGTCGTTACTGGTAAAATTCAAAATTTCAGGCAATGGCGAAAATGAAATCTCCTGCGTTGGTTTACTAAAACGGTTCCAGGGACATACATCCTGGCATACATCGCAGCCAAACATCCAGTTATTAAATTTTCTTTTCATCGAATCCGGGATCAGCGCTTCTTTTAACTCTATGGTGAAATAGCTGATGCACCGGCTGCCATCTACCACTTTGTTGGGTAAAATGGCCTCCGTAGGACAGTTGTCGATACAACGGGTACAGGAACCGCAGTAGTCCTTCGTAAGCGGATCGTCATATTGCAATTCCAGATCGGTAATAAGCGTGGCAATGAAAAAGAAGCTGCCACTTTTTTGATGAATGAGGTTGCCGTTTTTCCCGATCCATCCCAGCCCGCTCTTTTGGGCCCAGGTTCTTTCCAGTACAGGTGCACTGTCAACGAATCCGCGGCCGTCCACAGCACCGGCTTCTTCTTTTATTAAGAACAGCAATTCTTTCAGCTTTGCCCGGATCACTTCATGGTAGTCTTTACCATACGCATATTTGGCTATTTGGGGCAACTGCTCATCCTGTTGTTGCTCAGGATAATAGTTCATCAGCAGCGTGATCACAGACTTTGCGCCGGGCAATAATCTGGTTGGGTCAATTCTAAGATCGAAGTAATTTTCCATGTACTGCATGTTACCATGCATGCCCTTGTTGAGCCACTGCTCTAATCTCCTGGCATCTTCCGGCAGCTGGGCTGCTTTGGCAATACCGCAATACTCAAAACCGAGTTGTGCGCTCATTGTTTTTACAAACCGTGTATGGCTGACTGCAGAAGACATACTGCAAAATACGTAAAGCGTCAATCATTTGCAGCAACATGGCTGCTATGAGGATGATGATTTCGGTTGCAGCATGTAATACTTACAGTCGAATCAAGCTAAGACTGCACTTACGGCAGGCGAAATAGATTTTACAGGACATAGTTGCTGCTTTTTGCACTTGGAGTAGCATTTGCGGATAAGGTTTCAAGTATTTGATCATCCATTGTCGTAAGCTGTACCATCACCAGCGGGCAATGGTTCTTTGTAAGATCCTATTTTTAATCACAATCATTTGCAAACTATGAACCTGAATAATTTCACTATTAAAGCACAGGAATCCATTGCCCAATCACAGCAGTTGGCTTTCAATAACCAGAACCCGAATATTGAAACGGAACATTTGCTTAAAGCATTGCTGAGTGATGAAGATTCTTCCATCGAATTTTTGCTGAAGAAGAACAATGTTAACGTGAACTTCGTGGAGGGCAAGATTGATGAAGCCATCAACAAACTTCCGAAAACACAAAGCGGGGAACCTGCGCAATCAGTAAGCAGGGATATGAACAATCTTGTATTAAAAGCGACCTCTTCACTTAAAGGGTTTGGAGACGAGTTTGTAAGTGTTGAACACCTGTTGCTTGCCATGCTGCAGGTAAATGATAACACATCCAAATTATTAAAAGATGCAGGTCTTACTGAAAAAGGATTGACCGCAGCCATCAAAGATCTTCGGAAGGGGTCAACGATTTCTTCTCAGACGCAGGAAACATCTTTTAATTCGCTCAATAAATATGCAAAGAACCTGAACGAAATGGCCCGGAACGGTAAGCTGGATCCTGTGATCGGCAGGGACGAAGAGATCAGGAGAACCCTGCACATTCTTTCCAGGAGAAGTAAGAACAATCCCATACTGGTGGGTGAACCAGGCGTGGGTAAAACTGCCATCGCTGAGGGATTGGCAATGCGTATTGTAAATGGCGATGTACCTGAAAATTTAAAATCAAAAGTGATTTATGCACTGGATATGGGGCAACTCATAGCAGGCGCAAAATATAAAGGTGAGTTTGAAGAAAGGCTGAAAAGTGTAGTAAAGGAAGTTGCTTCCAGTGATGGCAGCATCATCCTGTTCATTGATGAAATTCACACACTGGTGGGGGCCGGTGGCGGTGATGGGGCGATGGATGCCGCTAATATTTTAAAACCTGCTTTAGCGAGGGGAGAATTGAGAGCAGTAGGTGCTACTACTTTAAATGAGTACCAGAAATTTTTTGAAAAGGACAAGGCATTGGAAAGGCGTTTTCAAAAGGTACTGATCGATGAGCCATCTGTTGAAGATGCCGTGTCGATACTCCGGGGATTAAAAGACAGGTACGAATCTTATCATCATGTATTGATAAAAGATGAGGCGATCATTGCTGCCGTTGAGCTATCGCACCGTTATATCACCGATCGTTTTTTGCCTGATAAGGCCATTGACCTCATTGATGAAAGTGCTGCCAAATTAAGGCTCGAAATGAATTCGATGCCCGAAGAACTGGATAAGCTGGAACGGCAGATCCGCCAGTTAGAAATTGAAAGAGAAGCCATCAAAAGAGAAAATGATGAAGCAAAACTGAAAGACCTGAACACGGAGATTGCCAACCTGAGCGTGGAAAGAGATACATTCAAAGCAAAGTGGCAGCAGGAAAAAGAAGTGGTGGAGAAGATACAAACTGCCAAGGCAGAAATAGAAAACCTCAAACTGGCAGCAGAAAAAGCGGAACGGGAAGGCGACTATGGTAAAGTGGCGGAGATACGTTATGGTAAAGTGCAGCAGCAGGAAAAAGTGATTGCCGACCAAACGCATTTACTCGATGATATTAGTGAAAAGCGTTTACTGAAAGAAGAAGTGGATGCAGAAGACATTGCCGAAAGCGTTGCAAAAGCTACGGGTATCCCGGTAATGAAGATGCTGCAGAGTGAGAGAGAAAAATTGTTGCTGCTGGAAGAAGAACTGCACAAGCGGGTGGTGGGGCAAGACGAAGCCATTGAAGCAGTGAGTGATGCCATTCGCAGGAGCAGGGCTGGTCTGCAGGATCCTAAAAAGCCGATCGGTTCTTTTATTTTCCTGGGTACTACGGGTGTTGGTAAAACAGAATTGGCCAAGGCATTGGCAGATTACCTGTTTGATGATGATGGAATGATAACGAGGATCGACATGAGCGAATACCAGGAAAAACATTCCGTAAGCAGGCTGGTGGGGGCTCCTCCGGGCTATGTAGGCTACGACGAAGGCGGTCAGTTAACCGAAGCTGTACGGCGCAAACCCTATAGCGTGGTATTGCTGGATGAGATAGAAAAAGCGCACCCGGATGTATTCAACATCTTGTTGCAGGTATTGGATGATGGCCGCCTTACTGACAATAAAGGCCGTGTGGTGAATTTTAAAAATACCATCATCATTATGACCAGCAATATGGGCAGCCAGATCATACAGGACAATTTTGAGAACATCACGGATAAGAATAAGGAAGAAGTGGTGGAAAGTACCAGGGCAGAGGTGATCAACCTGCTGCGCCAGACGATCAGGCCGGAGTTCCTCAACAGGATCGATGAGGTCATTATGTTCCAGCCACTCATGAAAACCGAGATCAAAGGCATCATTTCCATCCAGCTGAACCAGTTGAAAGACCTGGTGGCAAAATCGGGCATTCAGTTAACTTTTAGCGACTATGCCCTGGAATACCTGGCCGAAAATGGGTACGACATCCAGTTCGGGGCCAGGCCGCTCAAAAGGCTTATCCAAAAGGAGATCATTAACCAGTTGAGCAAGAGGATACTGGCGGGTGATATTGACAAAACAAAGCCCGTACTGGTGGATGTGTTTGACGGGGTAGTGGTTTTCAGGAATGAAAACCCTGCAGAGAAAGTAAAAATCTAACACGTTGGTTAAAAGAAGGTTAAAGTTTAATGCATTTTGCCATTGAAGGCCTGATTTACAGCACTGTTGATAACGTGTTAGGGAAAAAATTATGGTTGGTTATGATAAAGAGGGAAATATTATTACCTTCAACCGCTTTCAAAACCTACCGGACAAGGTTATCCGAATTTTTTATGGCCAACCTTATGGCCGGTAGATTGTAATATAATAACAGCTTAATCAAAGTATAAGAAAAATATAGTTATATGGCATTTAAAAAAGAAATACTGGAGATCATAGAACCAAGAGACGTTTTTGTTGGTGATGTGAATGCCCCGGTTACATTAGAAGAATTCGGCGAATATGAAAGTGAAGCTTGTGCAAAAGCAAACGAAGTAGTAAAGCAGATACTGGAAGAGTACGAAGGAAAAGTGAGGTTTAATTTCCGTCATTTCCCCCTTACCCGTATACACCAGCGTGCTTTAAAAGCTGGCGAGGCAGCCGTTGCTACCGCCCAGGATGGTAAATTTTGGGAAATGCACAATATCCTTTTTGCAAACCGCAGGAACCTGGGTACTACCAGCCTGAAATTATACAGCAAGGAAGCAGGTGTGAACAACAAAAAATTCCTGGATGATTTGGTAAACGCCACTTTTGGCTGGCAGGTGCAGGGTGATATCAAGGAAGGCCACGACCGTGGAGTAAAGGATGTTCCTACCTTTTTTATCAACGGCGAACGGTTCAGCGGAAAAGTTACTTTCCCGGAACTCAGCAAGGCGATCGATACTGCTTTGAAAAGTGCGAAGAAAAAAGCGCCTGCAAAACAAAGAGCTTAATATTGAAAATGTCCCGGTGTTGAACCGGGACATTTTGATTTTATAATGTTTCTGCTTAAGGTTTTTTAGCTGCACCAATCACCAGGTACTCAAGATTGTGTTCCTTTAGATATACTTCACTTATATCGGCGGCTTTCTTTAGCAGCAGGTTCATTTTTTCCTGTTTGGCTCCCAGTAAGAGATAGGTTTGTTTTAAAGCTGCGCTTTCAGCAAGGTTCTCAGTTTGCTGTATCGCTTCCTTAACGGCAACAATCTGCAGGCCACTATCTTTCAATTTTCCAAGGGCATCGATCATCCAGCTTAGTGAAAGGAAATAGTTCTTGTGCAGCAGCACAAAATGTTCATTGCCTGCGGCATCGGGCATCTTGTTAAAAGGTGAACCAACGATCTCTTTTGTAAGATATTTTACAAGATGCTTTGGGTTGTCTTTACTTGCGGATAGTTGTATGCAGCCTCTTAATGCCTGGGGGTATATGCTGAGCCATCGGAGTTTTCTTCGCAATTCATGCACATCTTCTTCCATATTGTCAAAATGATAATCCGTGCTTTTGGTGAAATCAATGATCTCGTCGATGGATCTTTTGTAGAATTTTTCAATCGCACCCGTTTCCTTTTCCTCATCCAGCCAGTCTGCTTCACTTAATTTTTTCCTGATCTTAAGGATCCGTTCATTGTTGTTATCGATCCATTTTTTTTCTTCCAGTAATTCATTCAGGCGCTGTATCTTCTCCCTGGTTTGTGCCTGCAGGTATTGCATTGCTTTGGCCGGTATCTTTTTATTAGAAGAAAGGTTTTTTGAAATGGCATCATAGTAATCAATGGCTCCCAATGCGTCTTCGAGCAACTTAAAATGTTCCTTTAGTTTGGTGAATTTTTTCCGGTTGTGCAATCCTGCGTAGATCTTGGTTAACGCCTCCAGCATGAACAACGGCGTACGTGCATTATTTTGGTACAGGTATAAACCCGGGTTCTTCTGCTTGTCTGCCTTCGCTACAAGCGTCTCCAGCGCAGCAAGAAAAAAATTGAAGCGATCAATGCCTTTATTCATAAGCTATTTATTTTTCAAAAAATGAAACTGAACCGCCTACCCATTTTTTATCTTTATTATACCGGGTACCGATCATCTTACCCTTGCTCAATCTTGATAGGTTGTGTACGCCAACCGGCCTGGTCCATCCTTTTTTCCAGAAATAAAACAGGCGTATCTCCGCTTTGGCCGGTCCATCCGGCGTTTCAATCACATCCGCATATTTTACTTTTCGCTGCAGTATCCAGTTCTCAGGGTCTGTAACATTGTCAATATCTTCTTTGCTAACGTCAATGATTACCCCCATACCTGCAAAGGAAAATAGTGGCTTCAATACATAATTATCAAGGTCATCCGGGATGGATGGCAACTCGTTCAGATAATAGGTTTTCGGTACAAATGCATTGTTGATGAGCGGCAGGGTAAACTTGCTGATCTTATAAAACCAGTTGGGATGAGATACCCATTCAACCTCCCATGGTTTTGTAAAATCGATCACTTCGCCAAGGTCTTTTTGCTGGTGCAGGTCATCAAAGATCAGCCGGTTATAAATTCTTTTCACCTGTATCTTCTGCCCGTTGTTTTCGTAGAAAAGTTTATTGCCTTCACTTATTAATTTGGTAAGACAAACAGTTTTAATTCCCAGCAGCGATTCGGTGCAGTAAAAATCGATCCTGGTTTTTTGCTGATCCGGGAAGATCTCCAGCAGGATCACGTGTTCTGGTTTTTCGTCTGCCAGTATGATCTCCCTTAATAATTCCAGGTAGGTAGATTCGTTGTAATTGTTCAGGTAAGCATCATGTGTAGGCGGTACGGCCGCATAATCCCTGGTGAACTTTGTATGAAAGGCCTGGAACGCAAAAAGAGTAGGGAAGCCCTGCATTTCTATCAATTGCGGTTCCAGTTCACCCTGGCTGTTTTCACACACACCAAAATCAAAAGCGATAAAATCAGAAAAAGCCGATTCATTTGGTACGTTAATGTCTGTTGGGATAGCCCTCGCCGTTAATGAGCTAAATCCGGGCTGTACGATCACATCAATAATATCTTCACAGGCATCGAGCATTTTTTGTGTAAAGGCTTTGGGTACAAACACCGGGGTTTCAGCATTCCGGAAATCCAGCGCTCCGGGATGCAGCGCCTCAATTTCCTGTAGATAGGCTTCGTATTTTGCTTCTGTAAAATTGCTGTTGAATCGCTGTCTCAGTTCCTTTTGCATACCGGGGAGATGAAAAATTGATGAATGAATGTGCAGAATAAAAATAGTGATAATTGACCAACTGCATACAGTTCTCCATCATAATTATCAATAAACCCCTGGTGGTTCAAAAAGCACCCAGGCGCCTGTTAAAGCAGGTGCAGCGTAGAGCGTTAAACGGGTAATTATATTTCTACCAGCTGGAGACTGTCTACAGCCACCCTTAGAAAGTTGGGAATGATGTGCTGGTAAGTATGCATGATCTTATCCGGATCGTTGAGGTGCTCGATCATACTTGCCCACTTGGCTTCACCATGATTTTCGATCACCGTTTTTTTCTTTTCCTCTGTTTGCAGGTACATACTCATACCAATTGCATCTGCTTCGGGATGAAACTGGGTGCCGATCATGTATTCATTAAATCTTACCGCCATAATCGCTCTTTCGAGGTGCTGCACATGTGGTCTTTCTTTCTCAATTGCCAGGATATGGGCGCCCATTTGTTTCATCCTGTTGTGATTGGCCTGTATCACCTGGTAGTCACGGCTGTCAACGGCGTAAAACGGATCTTTCATATCATCGAAAACCACTTCGTTTTTTCCATCCTGTAAAAGATGCACAGGGAAAACGCCAAAAGAAGTGCTGCGTCTCTTGCATACCCTTGCTATCTGGTAATGCCTGCAAATAAGTTGAAAGGAGTGACAGATAAAGAAAACATGCTTTTTTTGTACGTTGGCCTCGTTGTTATTCCAGCGTTCTACCTGGTGCAGCCAGTGAAAAAATACCCTTTCCCACTCGCTGCCCTCCGTTTCCAGCGGACTGCCCGGGCCACCGCTCGAAATGAAGATGTCATAATTCATACCCGGTACTTCTTTCTTCAATCTCACATCAAATTCATCCACTTCAATATCAAGACTGTTAAGATCACCAAACTGGTTCAGTATTTCTCTGATACAACGCATACCCTGGTTAGCGAAGCCTTCATAAAGATCCAAAATGGCAATCTTTATGCTTTGTCTGTCGGTCGAATTCATCCTGCAAAAATACAAAATTTTATAAAAAGCATTTCAGCTTCAACATACAATCATTATCTGTTATATTACTTTAATCAAAGTTCAATGCAACCCTGTTTTGTTTGAAATATTATCAATAGTTGTCGTTTTGGCTGCATTATTCACTATTTCTAATATATCTTTTAAGTTTTTGTTAAAAATAAGTAACTTTAAAGCCTGAGGTTAAAGCAGATATCCTTTCGAAAACTATTTCAGTTATTGCCAGTCATTGAGAAATATTTTTATTCTCCAGGTAGCATATTACAAATTGTTTACTACCACAACAAAACAATGTTTTTTTTAAAATGAGAAAAAATCTACTTGTACTTTTTGTGTTGTTTAGCGGTATTGCAGCGAAAGCCCAGAGTGGTTTTGTTTTTAGCTGTACCAGGGATACCGTTATAAGCTGTACCGACAGTTGTATCACCCTCCATGGTTATATCCCAAATATTCATTCACTGGCAGATGATTACGATGTAAGCTCTTCCAGTGCCGGGGGATTTTGTACGGTGGCGGTGCCATCTTCCACTGTACAGGGTACGCCAACCAATATCACACTTGATGACAGGTATACACAGGTAATTCCGCTCCCTTTTGACTTTCCTTTTTATGGCATTTACTATTCTCAACTTGTAGCCAGCTCCAATGGCTATGTGTCTTTCGATGATACAAAGGCAGGCACTTTTTCGCATTACGGTATACTGAGCAATGGTTTCGGATTAACGGCAGGTGCCGGAACGCCGGAAGATCTTCCCAGTGCATTGTATGATCGTGCACTCATCATGGGGCCGTATCATGATATTGATATCAGCCGTCCCAATTCTGTAAACCGGAAAATATATTACCAGGTTGACGGGGTAGCTCCTTACCGGAGATGGATATTAGCTTTTTTTGAGATCCCGCTTTTCCTGGGTAGCTGTAATTCCTTGTACAAGAACACTCACCAGATCATATTGAATGAATCTACCGGTATAATAGATGTTTTTATTTATGACAAGCAAATTTGTACCGGCTGGAATGAAGGCCGTGCAATGGTGGGCCTGCAAAACTACGACAGGGATAACGGTATCATGGCGCCTGGCAGGGCAGCCTCCAGCGCACCCTGGGGGAGCATTGGTATGAATGAAGCCTGGCGATTTACGCCCAAAAACGGTCCAACACTTTTTCAAAGGGTAGAATTGTGGGATACCAGCGGCCATCTTATTTCAACCGGGGATACCACCAGTTATGATAACAGTGTGTTCTCTGTTACATTCCCTAATGTTTGTCCTGCTACCTCCGGCACTTATGTTATTAAGTCAGCCTATCTGAAAGCCGATGATCCTTCAGTTGAAGTATATGGCTATGATACGGTTAATATAATAAAGAGCGCTGCGGTGCCTGCAGTTACATTGGATACAACCAAGGCTACCTGTACGGCAAACGGAAGCATTAAGGTAACAGCACCGCTGGGGGCCAACTATGAATATTCAATTGATAATGGCGCCCATTGGCAGAGCGGTAACGTTTTCAGCGTGCCTGCCGGTCATTACACTGTATTGGCTCGTGAAGTTGGCGGAACTTGTACCAACTCCGAGGATGCTGATATTACTTCCACATCTGCACCAGTAGCCTCGGCAGTACCTACCAACACCTCTTGTCCCGGTGTTTCCAATGGGTCTGTGATCGTACATGTAACGCAGGGCATTCCTGGTTTTACATTCCTGATCGACACAATGACCGTCGGGCAAACAGACAGCCTGTTTACCGGCCTTGATTCGGGAGTTCACGTGATCACTGTTAAGGACAACGCCGGGTGTACAGTAGTATTTAACGTAACTGTAGGCGCCAATACCACATTTACAACAACAGCAAGTTCTACAAACGCCTCTTGTCTGGGCGTTTCCAACGGAAGCATTACCGTAATTCAACCTTCCAGCGGAACAGCTCCATTTGAATACTCTATTCCGGGAGTGATCAATACCCCTCAGTTGTCAACTACATTGACCGGACTGGCTGGTGGTAATTCTTACACGGTTAAAGTGAAGGATGCCAATGGCTGCTCTTACTCATTCAGTCAGCAGGTAAATAACAGCCCGGGGGTTTCGGCTACTGATAGTACGATTGTTGGTGAGTGTGCAGTGGCTGCTACGGGAAAAATATTTATTAAAGTAAGTACAGGAGTTGCTCCGTTCACCTATTCAAAAGACTCGGGTGTGACTTTCCAGGCGGCAGATTCATTCCTTAGCCTGTTACCGGGAGTTTATCATATTCGTGTAAAGG
>APMI01010694.1_pt1 | contig 25721 bp, 29 predicted proteins | sample 667938 | NCBI WGS metagenome assembly APMI01 (sample SAMN01084076, study PRJNA167559) | wastewater metagenome | biome: Wastewater | place: Denmark: Ejby Moelle, Odense | collected 2011-11-28
AGTCAGCGCGCCCGAGCAGAAGGCGACGGCCAGCCGCAACCCGAGGGTCATGCAGCCGGCTTGTGCGGGCGCCTCTGCACGGCTTCGTCGGCGGTGGCGTGCGCGGTACGATCGACCAGCAGCGTATGCACGCGGCGCCGGTACGATCGACCAGCAGCGTATGCACGCGGCGGCTGTCGGCGCGCAGCACGGTGACGCGCAGGCCGTCCAGAAGTATCACCTCGCCGCGCTTGGGCAGGCGTCCCAGGTTGTGGATGACCAGCCCGCCAACGGTGTCGAACGCCTCGTCGGAAAACGCAGTATCGAAGGCGACGTTGAAATCCTCAATCTCGGTTGTGGCCTTGACGCGGTATCGCCCGGTCTGGTCAAGCTTGATGTTGTCAGAGGTTTCGTCGAAATCGTACTCGTCTTCAATGTCGCCGACGATCTGCTCCAGCACGTCTTCGATCGTTACGAGCCCGGCGACGCCGCCGTACTCATCGACGACAACCGCCATATGGTTGCGACTGACCCGGAATTCCCGCAGCAGCACGTTCAGCCGTTTGGACTCGGGCACGAACACCGCCGGACGCAGCATGTCCCGCAGATCGAATTCCCGGCCGGAAAAATGGCGGAGCATGTCCTTTGCCAGCAGGATGCCGATGACGTCGTCCTTGTTCTCGCCGATCACCGGAAAGCGCGAATGGGTGGCCGCAATCACCCGCTCAACCATCTTGTCGATCGGTTCGTCGACGTCGACACAGTCCATCTGCGCCCGCGGCACCATGATGTCGCGAACCTGCATTTCGGAAACCTGCAGCGCACCCTCGATGATCGACAGGGCGTCGCTGTCGAGAAGGTTGCGCTCGTAGGCGGAATGAAGCAGGGCGAGCAACTGCTCGCGATCTTCCGGCTCGCGCATCAACAGTGCGGAGATCCGTTCGATGAAGGAAGGTCGGCTACCGGAACTGTCCATGCGCAAGCTGACGGCGACGTTCAGCGTTCGCCCTCGTAAGGGTCCGGGTAACCCAGACCGAAAAGTATGTCGCGTTCGCGGGCTTCCATTGCTACTGCATCCGCCTCGACTTCGTGGTCATATCCCTGCAAATGCAGCATACCATGCACGATGAGGTGGGCAAAATGCGCTTCGGCCGGCTTGCCCTGGCGTATCGCCTCGTTAATCACCACCGGCACGCATACTACAAGATCACCGGCAAGCAGCGGTTCGCGCGAATAGGTAAACGACAGCACGTTGGTCGCGCAATCCTTGCCGCGATAGGCACGATTGAGGCCGCGCCCGTCCTCCTCTGCCACAAAGCGTACCGTTACCTCGGCAGCGCCCGCGCAGGCCGCACGCACCCAGCGGCGCACCGCCGTGCGCTGCGGTACGCCATCCGAATCGATGGCATATTGCACCGAAAGCGCGAGCCGCCGGCCGGACCCGCCCTCACGCTTGGCGGCCGCGCGGCTGGCCATTGCTGTCGGCGCCTTGTTGCGCCTGATGTTTTTCGTAGGCGGTGACGATACGTGCGACCAGCGGATGGCGCACCACGTCTTCGGCCGTAAAGTCGGTGAAAGCGATGCCCCGCACGTCCTTGAGGATCTCGCGCGCCTCGACCAGGCCGCTCTTCTGGCCGCGCACCAGATCGATCTGCGTGACATCGCCGGTGATCACCGCCTTGGCGCCGATTCCGATACGCGTCAGGAACATCTTCATCTGCTCGGGCGTCGTGTTCTGCGCCTCGTCGAGAATGATGAACGCGTGGTTGAGCGTGCGCCCGCGCATATACGCCAGCGGCGCCACTTCGATCGCCTGCTTTTCAAACAGCTTGGCGACCCGGTCGAAACCCATCAGATCGTACAGCGCGTCATAGAGCGGCCGCAGGTAGGGATCGACCTTCTGCGCAAGATCACCGGGCAGGAAGCCCAGCCGCTCGCCAGCCTCGACGGCCGGGCGTGTCAGCACGATGCGCGAAACGTGCTCGCGCTCAAACGCGTCTACCGCGCTGGCAACTGCCAGGTAGGTCTTGCCGGTGCCGGCCGGTCCGATGCCGAAGGTGATGTCGTGTTCCTGGATCTGCCGCAGGTACTGCACCTGCCGGGCAGTGCGGCCGTGCAGGTCGCTCTTTTTCGTCAGCAGGGCCGGTGCGGGCTGCGCGACCTGGCTCCGATTGGCCAGTTCGACCAGACCAAGCTGGATTTCGTCGACCGTCAGGCCGTCGCCCGCGATCTCGTAAAAGTGCTGCAGCGCGACCGCCGCGCGCTGTGCCTGTGCCGGAAAGCCGCTGACGCGAAACCGTTCGCCGCGGCGGGCGATCGCGACATCGAATGCGGTCTCGATCTGGCGCAGATTCTCGTCGAGCGCTCCGCAAAGACTGGCCAGACGCGCGTTGTCCAGCGGATCCAGCGTGACTTCGAGCGCCTTGCTTTTCAAGTGAGGACGGCGGCCGGCGAATCGTGCACGACGATTTCGCCGCGCAGGCTGTGCGGATAGGCACGGGAAATGGTTACATCGACAAACTGGCCGATCAAGCGCGGCTGCCCGACAAAATTCACCACCCGGTTGTTGTCGGTACGCCCGGCCAGTTCCACCGGGTTCTTCTTCGACCGGCCTTCGACCAGGATGCGCTGGCGCGTGCCGATCATTGCCCCGCTCGCCGCATGGGACTGCTCGTCGATCCGGCGCTGCAGGCGAGCCAGCCGTGCCGCCTTGACCTCGTGCGCCGTGCCATCCTGCAGATCCGCCGCCGGTGTGCCCGGACGCGCGCTGTAGAGAAAACTGAACGAACCGTCGAATCCGATATCGTCGATCAGCTTCATCGTCGCCTCGAAATCGGCCTCGGTTTCGCCGGGAAAGCCGACGATGAAGTCCGAAGACAAGGAAAGATCCGCCCGCGCCGCCCGCAGCCTGCGCACGATCGACTTGAATTCGAGCACCGTGTAGCCGCGCTTCATCGCCGCGAGAATCCGGTCGGAACCCGACTGCACCGGCAGATGCAGTTGCGAAACCAGCTTGGGCAGCCGTGCATAGGCTTCGATCAGACGCGGCGTCATCTCGCGCGGATGCGAGGTGGTGTAGCGGATGCGTTCGATACCCGGAACATCGCTGATGCAATCGAGCAGCAGCGCCAGATCGGCGGAGTCGTCGTCGCCAATCGAACCGCGATAGGCATTGACGTTCTGCCCCAGCAGCGTGACCTCGCGCACACCCTGCTCCGCGAGGCCGGCGATCTCGCTCAGCACATCGTCGAACGGCCGCGAAACCTCATCGCCACGCGTATAGGGGACGACGCAAAAAGTGCAGTACTTGCTGCAACCTTCCATGATCGAGACGAATGCCGAGGCGCCATCGACCTTGGCCGGCGGCATGGCGTCGAACTTCTCGATCTCCGGAAAACTGATGTCGACCTGAACCTTGCCCGACTCGCGACGCCGTGCGATCAACTCCGGCAGGCGATGCAGCGTCTGCGGGCCGAACACGACGTCTACGTAGGGCGCACGCGCAACGATTGCGGCGCCCTCTTGGCTTGCAACGCAGCCTCCGACCCCGATGATCAGATCGGGATTGCGCTGCTTGAGGTGACGCACCCGGCCCAGATCGTGAAACACCTTCTCCTGAGCCTTGTCGCGTACCGAGCAGGTGTTGAAGAGAATTACGTCGGCTTCTTCGGGATTGTCAGTCTTGACGGCGCCTTCGGCAGCGCCGAGCACATCGGCCATCTTGTCAGAATCGTACTCATTCATCTGACAGCCGAAGGTGCGGATGAACACCTTGGTCATTGAAACTTCGGTGCCGGGAACTCGCGTTCTTCAGGGGTAAGAATCCAGACCTGCGAAACCTGGCCTGACGGATCGATCTTGAACCGCACCAGTTGCTTGTCGAAGAGCGACGCTGGCATAACGACGCGGTTGGACTGGTCGCGGATCTGCGCGCCGGCCGCCATTGGCATCGCCGTGCCATCGAGCAGGACGAACCCGCCCTGTGGCGGATACATTTCCGCCCGCGGAGCGTCGACCGGAATCGTCCGGAAAACGCCGGTCGATACGCTGGGAGCCTGCGGCGACTGAGGCAAATCGCCCTCGGAAAGACCGGGGGCGACCGTGTCGATGATCGTCGTGATGATGGCCGGAATGAGGGGATGCATGTGATACCTCGAATTGCCGCAAATTAAAGGCAAGCACTCAATTATATTCGATGATTTCCAGTTTGCCGGGCAAACCGCACGCTCGCGCACCCTTCTACGGCGGCGACTGCACAGTCTTGAGGATTGCCTGCCGGACCAACCCAACCTTGCCCGGCATGGCGGGCTTCTGCTATTCTCTCGTCCCTTCCGCGCGGTGATGTAGCTCAGCTGGTTAGAGCGACGGATTCATAATCCGTAGGTCGAGGGTTCAAGTCCCCCCATCACCACCAGCAAATCAAAGACTTGCGAGCAATTCGCACCCCTCCCGGCAATCTATATTTCGCGTGTAGGCGCTGGTGAAGGTGGCGAGGTTTAATGCGCCTAGTCCATTTGTATGAGCAGTCCGCCAACGACAAGAATCGATTTTACCGGTACCATAAAGTCGCATTTCTTCTTCCAACGGAATCGGGCATGCGCTTTGATCCAGTGATTTCAGCGAAATGATTCTTGACTCATCGACGCTTGTATTGGTAGGCGTATGGAATGGTGCGATTCTGAGCCCCGACTGGATTGCTCGTGAGGTCTTGGGCATCGCCCAAGGTGAGGCGGCATCTGTCCAAGTTTCGTTCCCCTTTGGCGTCGGGATGCCTCCGGCATATAAGCTCGATCAGGTAACATATCAAATCCTCCCGGATCGCGTTTTGCTCGTGCCTGCTTCTTGGGCAGATGAAGACCTCTCCAAGGTTGAATCCATCGCAGGGGGCATCGCTTCGAAGCTGCCGTACACACCGCTAGTCGGTCTTGGGCAGAACTTTGATTTGCGAATGCTAGACCCCGGCCTCCAGTTGCTGGAAAAGTTTGCCGTTGACGATGCAATCGCAACATCCCTTGACGAGGTACCGACAGTAGTCACGACACAAATCGTCAAGAGCTTTCAATTTGAGGGATGCGTTCTCAACCTCACGGAGGCTTTGACAAGCGAAGGACACCTACAACTGAAGTTTAACTTCCATTACAACCTCAAGAGTGCGAGCGACGTCGCCGGAATACTTACTGGCGAATCTTTCAAGAAGAACAAGTCTCGTACTTTGGAGGTGTTGAGCAAGACGTTCGAAATTGACGCCAGTGATATTGAGGAGACGAATCAAAATGAAAACCAGCTTCCCCAGACCACCGCTCAGCAACCCAGTTGAGGTTCCCGCGACGAACACTGTCAAGGCACGTCAGGCTGTAACTGGAGGGCCGAGGGTCGTTTCAGGCCCTGCCATTACAGTTCCATATCAAACCGGAACGATTCTCAGTTTTACGCTTTCCATCTCCGGTGAGCGACAACGGGAATTTATACGCCATATGAACGCGAAGGTCAGAGGATCACGTCCGGCTTCCCAGTCTACGGTACTGAGCGAAACCCCCTAGTCGGATTGTTGTAACTGCTGCAATCGATGCATTTCACCTATGAAGAGGCATTCTCCGCAGACTGCCTCTCCCAAGGGGATGTGCTCAAGCGGACTTCCAATCTCGAAGCACTTCTGACTGAGGTGCACCCGCACTACGCGGAGCGAGCAGAGAACGCTTACTTTCAAGTTCTCACCCAAAGCTGCGATCTAGTCCGGCGTAAGCAAACGGACGGGACCATCGGGTGTTCTGCAAGGTACATATCGATCGCGCCTGTCCGAAATGTCGACGCAGCCATTGCTCGCTATTTGGAGCCTTTTGTAAGCGACGATCTAAAGGCTAAGGTGCCCGTCTGCACTGAACGAGCAAAGACGGACGTTTCGCGATTCTTGTCGCGGCTTTATAACAACAACGAACCGCGGTACTTCTACCTTGAGAGCGAACCCACCAAGAATTTCCCTAACGACTCCTGCACTTTTCTTCCCCTTTCTATTGCTCTCAAAGCGGACTTGAATTATGACATATGCCTTGCGGCAAAGATTCTTCAGCTTCGCCAACCATTTCAAGCGAAATTAGGCTGGCTCGTTGGGCAAATGTACTCACGCGTTGGCACTCCGGACTGGTCCGAGGACAACGCAAGAGCCAAGATTGATAAGATTCTTGATTCGCTGGCTATCTGGCTACCCGATAGAAAGCACAACGAGCTAAAGAAGTCAGTTCGAAAGGCTAAGAAGGCTGATGCCACGTTCGCGTTAACCGACGAGGTCTTGGAATCTCAGTTGTCAGCATTGCCAAACCGCCGGGAACAAGTCGCCTCTCGTATTGCCTCTTTGTTAACTGCGAACGCGTCGCTCGCGGCAAATGAAGAAAAACTTCGCGCGATGCTTGTAAGTGACTCGGTGATTGCGACACTAATTAAGGACTGATTTCATCTCCTCCTTAGCAGCAAGGTCGTTTCTTGGCGAGCATAAGCCCTTCCCCCACGGCTTACCCCCGCGATTTAAGGGCTTCGCGCTGTAGTGATTTGATCTTTTCTTGATCGCGGACCCTCCGCCTAGACCATCCACACCCCTGCGGCGACGATGCCCACCAGCACGGCACATGTGAGCGTCACAATACGCCGGCTGCGGCGTGCCTCTTGCTCCGCCTGCAAACCGGCAACCGTGTCCACGAGTTCGTGCAACGTCCCGGCGGATAGCGCAGCATCAATTTCGGTTTGCCCGATGCCGACGTCGACGCAATCGGCCGAAATGATCTTGAGCACACGGGCACGGTAGAACTCCGGGGGTTGCCATGCATATTATCACAGTAACTCAGTACTTTAGCAAAGTGTCGCATTTATTTAGCATTCTTCGCACATTGCTAAATTTCGTTTAGCAAATGCCAGACAAAAAGACCCCCGGGATAGGAAGGCCCGGGGGAAACCGCACCACTACATGGGAGTTCTACTAGCCGCGCGTTCGCTGGTATCCGTAGGCGATTCGGCCGGGGAGTGTCGCGGCTTGCTCTTCGGCCAGTTGCCGGACGAGTGCGTCGCGTGCGCGGATCAATTCGTCAATCGAGCGGTAAACGACTTGCTGCCCGTTGAGTGCGACTTGCTTCTCGGGATTCGCTATCGCCGCTGTGAGGGCGTCGATATCGGACTGGCCTATCGTCATGCTGGCCCCCCGGTTGGGCGGGGCATCGCCAGGGCTGCTCGGAAGCCTTGAGCAATTGCCTTCGCAGTGTCGGCATGTGCCAGGGCGCTCCACCGCCGTTGTGCGGATGTCGGATAAAGGGTCCGTCGAAGCTCAGGGGGACGAACGTGCTCGTCGAAGTCCATGTAGCGGATTTCCTTCGCGCCGATAAGCCGTTTGAATTCGGCAACCGTACACGTCGGCGTCACGCATAGAACCCCCTCACCATCTGCCAAATATGCAAGGCCGGTACGGACCATCTCATCGTCACGAAGGACGCGCTCGGTCCTGTTGCGTCGCTTCTCAATTTCACGGGGGGTTAGCTTCATGGTTTAAGGTCCTCCGGTGTGGCGAAGGCTAGGCCCTCTGTCGAGAACAGCACGGGGGCGCCCACAATGCGGTGGAAATGCCAACCTTCGGCGCCCACCCGTTCGACATGGTCCACAAGACCCGACTCAAGCAGAGCGACGAGGCGATGACGCTGCCGCGGAAAGAGAAAGTGCACCTCGCTTGCGGTTGAGCCGACTACCTTGGCGGCAATCTCGCGGGGGCTTGGGGATGCGTCCATCATGCTTCACCCCCCGCCGGTTTGGTCAAGCCGAGCGCGGCCTCGCGGTCCTTCTCTGCGGCGCGTTCTCGGTCCACTTGGTCCGGGTCATCGCCGTTTTGCGCGATGACGCTGGACCGGGAGCGGAAGCCGGTCTGCACTTCCAGTGCTGCGCCCTGGATATCTTGGACTGGATGAATTCTCGGTTGGGCTTGCGGCGACCAGATGCACGTCGACGCTGCGGCGAAGTCGTCCGGCGAGATAACCCCCGACAGTGCGGCGGCTTGCGCCCATGCCTTGCGGATCGGGTTGAGGAATCGCGGGACGAGAACGGTCCACAAGAGTTGCTCTATGCGCCGGTAATAGTTGCCGAGTGTTAACCGCATACTGCGATCCGACAAGTCCTTGACATCGCCGGTCAGTAGCTCAAAGGGCACGCCCACGCCTGCAGCGACTTGGAGCACCTGTTGCCGCATGAAGTCGGCATAGTTGGCCCCCGCGTCGGGCGGTTCCGAGAACTCGACACTCTCGCCCGGTAGCAGTGTGTGCGTTATGCCGGGTTCAAGGGCGATTTCCGCACTGCCGTTGCTTCCGATCTGCGCCGGCGTGCCGGTGATCGGATCAAGGCCGGGTGTCGGGGCGGGCTGGGTGATGAAGCTGACGAACAGATTGGCAAGCTGTTGCCGGACGAGTACCGCGTCATCGAAGTCGCCGAGTGTGCGAAGTCTCGCAACGACCGGGGCGAGAATCGGGACTCCGCGGATTGCGCCCGGCCGACTAGGTTCAAACAGATGCAATACCGAATCGGCAGGGACTCGGACCAGATTGCCGGAATAGGCGCCGGCTTGATTGGGCCAATCGCCCGGGTGATTGCGGTGCAGCCAATATGCAACGCGCCGGCCGATAGGGTCGAACTCGATTCCGCTGCGGATGATGTTCCCGTCGGGCATGCCCGGCCATGAAGCGGTATCGAGCATCGGGCACATTTCCGATTCGAGCAGTTCGACTTGAAGCGGGACCGGCAGGGCATCAGCCGGCTTGCGGGGGCGTACCCGCGCGAATACCTCGCCCGATTCCAGCCACGCGCGAACCGCCGAAGTGCATCCGCCGTCGAACGATGAGCCGTCCGAGAAGGCGACAGCCGCCCAGGCGGACCACAGGTCCGCGTATGGTCCACGGGGCGTGATGCCGTGACCGACAAGGCTGTTCACGAAGCAGCGGATCGCCGATGCGGCAAGCGCGTCATTGCGGACCAGATCGCGGGACCGGGCGCGTAGTTGCTGCAGGGACATCGCGACCGTGGACTGTGGGCCGGCGTTGCTTGGGCGCCAGGATTTCATCCGGCGGCCGTTGGCGGCCCCATCGTAGGGCGAGCGCGGGGCGAGATTGAATTCAGTGGACATGGTGGCTCTCCCCTATCGTCTGGCAGTATCCCGCGGCCTTGAGGCGTGCCGGGGTGTCGTCAGGGAGTTCGCCGTCGGCGATTGCTTGAAGCATGTCGGCTGACGAGTCCCCAAGGCTAAGCAGAGTCAACGCCTCGTGCTTTTCCCCGTGCTTGAGCAGGGCTCGCCCGGCTTGCACTGCGCAAATCGCGTCGTAATGGATCGAGCGAGCGAGGCCGGCGTGTGTGGGCTGATCGTCGGCGATCTTGAGGGCGAGCCGATCGAGCTTCGCTTCAAGCTCGCGGAAACCCTCGCGTATGGTGTCCTCATGGAACCTTGAAAGGTCAGGCTGCGGCAGTTGCATGGTGAATCTCCGTGTTGTCAAATTCTGGTAGTGGTGTGCGGTCCGCGAGTGATCGCAAGATGCGGTGGACTTGCGCGGGGGTTGTGCCGATGGCGGCAGCGATAACCTTTACGGACGCGCCGGCTGCCCGCAACTCGTGAACCAAACTCGCGCGGCGTAGTGGGCGCAATGCCGCGAGGATATCGGGAACGTCAAGGAACTCCCCGCCGAAAGCCTGGACCAGATCGGAAAACCCCCTCGCGCCGATAAACGTGCGTATGACGTGGTTCTCGTCGTCGGTGTCTTTCGGCACGTAGAGTTTCTGCTTGTGGCCGAAAGCTGCGGCAAAATTGCATGCCGCAGCCCCGCCGATTTCGTTTGAGATGCGCTCGAACAGCGCGCCGGAAGTCGGACAGACCATGATGCGTTACTCCACGTTAATGAAGAAGGCATGACGCGCGGCGACATCGGCGGGGATGCCGAGCACTGCAGCAGCGTTCGCGTCTGGGCGTCGGGACTCGCCAGGGGTCGCAGTGACGATGGCCTCTTCGGCAAGCTCCGCGTCATAGAGCGCGGCGGACAGACCGGCGAGGCGTTCGGCTTTCTCGATCGGGTCAAGGCGAACGCGGCCTGTTGCAAGATCGTCAATCTCGGCACGCGCGACGGCCTCCGCGATGAGCTTCTCGCCCACTTCGGCGAGCACAAGGGAAACGGCCAGCTTTGCCAGGGCGTCCGCGGTGTGCGCGCTTGCGATAATTGTTGGAATGTGGCCGGTCGAATTCGCAAAAATGCCGTCCAGTCTGGTTTCGGTTTCGGTCTTTGCGGCGGTCAGATCGCCGATTGATCGGCGTATGCCGTCTGCGATTATGCCAACGGGGAGCGGTGCGGCGTGGACCGCGGCAATCTCTGCTTGAATGTCGGAGATTTGCATGCGAATTTCGGACAGCGAGCCGACGGCTTGCGCTGCTACCGTTAGGGGTTTGGAGTTATTTGTCATGTTAGAAGCTCCCGGAGATGTTCAGATGGGCAAGCACCTGCTCCGCCCGGCCAGCAAGGCGCGCGTGGGCCTGATATCGAGCGCTTGCGGCCGATGAGCGGGCGCGACTCTCAGTGATTGCGGCGTCGAGGGATGCCGCTGTATCGCGGATGGCTTGCAACTTCCTCTCCGCCGCGGCTTTCAGATTGCCGGCGTTCGGTCCTATTACGCAAATCGCGTATTCAACCGCAAGCTCGCCGTTTGCAATCTCGGCGTCAAGTTGCCGGCGTGCTTGGGTCAGGCGGGGGACTTCGTCGCGCGCTTCGCGAGAAATCGTTGCGGCGGAGTCGGCCGCGCTTTTCAATCGGGCGAACTTGATTCGTACTGCGGTTGCGTCAAATGCGGGTGTCATGGGTGGGGTTCCTCAGGTCGGGTAACACAAATGGATGCTATTTGGTATTGTGGCAAATGTGTATGCGGTAAAATGTCAGTCAACGTAGAAGGTCATCGATTCCGTCGACTTCGTCGGTCTCGCCGGCTGCCGGTTGCGCTTCACCCTCTGCGGCCATCAATGCTTCACCCTCTGCGGCGAACGCTTGCGAAGCCTTCCGCTGATATTCATGGCACGCGGCCTGCAGATCGTCGGCGAGGGTGCCAAGGACGCGATCGATTTCGGCCTGAATGCCGGCAACCACGGCGGGAGTCACGCCGTTGATGCGTTCGCATCGATCGGGAATGCTTTGAATCGCATGGTTGCATCGCGCGTGTGCGGTGGCGCTTGCCTGGAGATAATCCGACCGGGGGAGAAGCTCGCCCTTCTCGCGTCCGAGAGCCAGGGCGGCACGCTCCGCCGCGTAATGATCCCGCCGGCTACGGGGCGACATCTGCTCCGGGTCGTTGGGGGTCTGCAGGGTGGCGATGATCGCTTGGACCCCTGCGGCAAGCTCGTAGACCGGGTGTCCGGCTTTCATTCCAGCGGATGGCAACGCCAAGAGCGCTTCCGTGCATCGCGCATGGCTCAGACCAGTCAGTTTCGACAAAAAGTTGACGCTCACAGGCTCGAATTCCATTTCTTTCTCCAAAAAAGTATGCTCATAGGGTTTTTTGACCAAAAAATGCTTGACTACCGGGGCTCCCCGTCCCCGTGCGTAGAGGCAAGTCCACAGGGTCCCCCTTGTCCAAATGAGAACGGTGCGCATTGTTAAGAATCACAGATTGCGGTCCGTCTGAGGGTGAACAGCCTGCAGCGCACTCGCAAGAGGGAGAACGGTTCGCATTGGCAATGGTCGCAAAGTGGCTGTTGTCAGAGTGAGAACATGGTGAACCGCAATGCGAACCAATCGCATTGAGACAAGTTTTCGATACAACATGGAACGGGTCGCCGTCGGGCGCCGGCAGCGGTTCGGCATCGTCGACCGTCCACAAGGAAACCACGCGCGCATGCTCCGGTGTGGGTTGAGGGCATGGCGATATCGCGGAACCTGGAACGCCCATCAACCGCAGCGCAAGCCCCCACACGACCGGATCAGGCTCACGTTGCTGCCGTGGTGAGGGTTGAGGCACTTGCGCCTGCTGTGGGGCTCTTGTGCGCGTTGCCGTGAGGTGGCGCGAACGGTCTTTCACGTGCCGTGCTCCGCTTCGTGTAGAAAATTGCGCGTTCGTTTGGTCTGCCGGTGGGGTGTGGGGGTCGCAAAATGGGGGTTGCCTACCTTGCCTACTTGCCAACCCCTGTTTACTACCTGTACACGTACACCTCCTGTACACCTCCTGTACACACCCCCCACTACTACTACTACTACCCCATTTAATTAAATAGGTAGGCAAGGTAGGCAAACAGCCCTGCAAGCCAATAGACACGCGGCTTTGTGCTTGCCAACCCCAACCGGTAAAGGTGGGCAACAGGTTGGACAGGTGGGCAAATCCGCAACCCGCAAACCGCCCTTTGCATATCGAAATCTGCAATCTGCAATTTTTTGCGTGATGGCAATTCGCGCACTGTTTCCACCAATCGGGGGTCTTGCCTACCTTTTGGGCGCGTTTGCCTACCCTTTTGCCATCCTTGCGGGGGTTGAGGTAGGCAAGTTGAAGACGCGATTCGCCGTGTGCAATGTCAATCACGAGTCCACCTCCGTGCTTGATCGCCGTTTACCATCACGCGTTTTTTTGCGTAGCCAAGAGCGGACAGCACCTTGCCTAATCGCATCTCGATAGTGCGGGTAATGTCCCGGTCGGGGATATGCAGCGCCCCGCGGGCAACGTCGCGCAGGGTCAGGAAGGGGCGTTCGCCAGGTGTGCTGCCCCGTGCGTCTTGCTCACCGGTCAAGTCGACAAGGTCGGCGCCCATGTCCGGTGTACTCAGCCACTCAGCGACCGACGTTTCCCAACTGTCCCGAATGCGGAAAGTGTCGTGCTGTGCGCGTGCCAACCTTTCGGCGTCCTGCCACGCGATACCGCTCTGCCTGAACCGGGCAAAAGCCTCAGCCCATAGTTGATCGCGGTCCCGCTTGATCGCGTCGGGATTGCACTGCTGAACCCTCACCGGCAGGAAGCGGCGGTTGCCCGTTTCGTCGGCGAGGAATTCGGGCTGATTGGTGGTGCCGATGAAGATGATTCTCCGGGGGAAGTTCGTGCTGAACTCCTTGAACTTCGGAACCCAGTCTTCATAGCGCCGGGTGATGAACGCTTTGATTGCTTCGGTGTCGCGCGAGTGCAAGCCTTTCAGTTCGCCAATCTCGGCAACGAGACGCCCACGCATCCGGCGGGAAAGGTTGTCGTCACGCTCGGAGAAATCAATCTCGGTAAAGTAATCCTCGCTCGGGGCAATCTCCCGAACAGCGGACGTCTTCATGACGCCCTGCGCACCGACAAGCACCACCATCATGTCCGCCTGACAGCCAGGCGAAAGCACCCGGCCGGCAGCGGCGGTCCACAGGTAGGTGCCGAGCGCGCGGGTGTACTCCGTGTTCGCACTGCCGAGATATTCGGGGGCGAAGATAGCGATCCGCTGTACTCCGTCCCACGCCGGTAGGGACTCAGCCCATAGCATTGCGGAGTCGAATTTGTGTTGCCGCGCGACCAAACGGACGGCATCGCGCATCAACTCCGCGGGTATCTTCTCGAACCCGGCAAGGTTCCTGCTGCGCTCGAACAAGAGCCGCAGCACTGTGTAATCCTCGTCGACGAACGGGCGCCACTCGTTGGTACCCGCTGGCGCAATCATCAACTCATCGCGAAATTCATCGAACCCAAGTTGAAACCCGGAGTAGGTCTTGTGCGCCAGGCCAATAGCAAGATTTTCTATGCTGGCGACTATCAGTCCGGCCTTCGGGCCTTTTCCGCCGTGTGTCGTGAAGCTGCCGGAGAAATCGAACTCGACGGCCTCGGGGGTGTCAGGCACACGCACCGCGGAGCCCTCGATCGGGGGCAGTACGTCGAACGCATCAAGCACCGGATCGAATCCCAGGGCCTTCTGAAATTCCTCCGTTGTGCGATGCGCGCACGAGGCGTGCTGGCACTTGACGTGCCCCCGCTCGTACCCGCCGGTGCCGGGTTGGAAATAGCTTGTCGCCGAGATGCTCGATTCCTGCGAGTGCCCGTCGGCGAACGGGCATTCAATGTCGATTCGCCCCGAGCGGGCATCCTCGTTGATAGCAAGGTCGTGCTCGTACAGGAAGTCGACGAACGGGTCGGGCTTCGCGTCGGATGCCTTGCGCGGGACTAGCGCGCCCTTGCCGGCGCGTAACTCAGTCGATTCCGCCCCGTAGAGTTCGGCCAACAGGAACCAAAGGTCCTCGATTTTCTCCGGGGTGATTTCGGGAACGCCAAGCGGCAACTCAGGGAACCACGCGTACCGGGCGCCGGACGTGTGTGTGCCGGCGGTAACGAATTGCTGGCCGGTTGCTAGGAATTCAATTATGTGGCGCCGGGGGTTGCCGGCTTTGTCAAACTCGCCGGTTGTTGCAGTCGTGCGGATAATGCGCTTTGTATATTCGCCCTTGATCCTTATGGCGAACAGGAACTTGGAACTATTCTCCCGCCCGCGGTATGGAGGCGTGAACCCAAGGAATCCGACGATCGCGTCAAACACTTCGTTGGCGAGGGGCCTGTCGGAGATGTCAACGTCGATCGCCCGAACATCGCCCCGGGTCTGCAGGCAAATGCCCAGGCGGGGGTCAAGCTTCCACCGCTCGATATCGCGATCAGTCGATACGCGCTTGGTCCAATTCGCGAGCCCAACGACATGCCCCGCCGAGTTGAACGCGGAGGGTGTCTTGCCGGCGCCTTTCAGGTCGCTACCCGGCGAGATGGTCGCCGTCGGGTCGGACACGACGGGGAGCAGGTCGGCGGTTACGCCGAGAATATAGGCGAAGTGGTCCCACTCCTCGGGCGTGGCGCCGTAGCGCAGCGCGTCTGCCCCCATACCCGCGGCATCCGGCCGGCAGTACTCTTCGTGGGTATTTTCATAGGTCCCTGCTCCATCGATTGCCCCCGCGTGCCCACACACGACGGGGGTTCTTTTTTGGTCCGATGGAGTTTGACCGGTCCCCCCGGCGTTCACTTCGCACCGCGCTTGGCTGCTGCCGGCGCGGACATCTGCGGGGGGCCACCTACCTCGCTCATGCGAAGCGCTTCGAGCACCCGCGCGAGGTCGTAACGGATAAGCTTTGGTCCCACGCGGATGAATGGAATCGTGCGGGCACCGAGGCGATCTTTACGCAGAGTCGGCACGCTGATCGATATCGCGCGCGAGAGGTAGACTTCATCGACAAGCGCGGGGGGTGCGCTCAGGGCGCTGGTGTGGCTATGCATCACGTATTGCTCCTTGGGGGGGTTGGCGATACGTGGATGGTATTCACGGCTCCGACATTGCGCTATGCGGTAAAATGATAGTAGTGGGCGGTTGGGGATATTCATCACGTATGCACCTAGGGGTTGGCGATACGTGGATGGTATTCAAGCCCCCGGAATTGCGCTATGCGGTAAAATGAGAGTTGCTTCTACCGTTAAATCAAATGGTTACGTGTACGGGCGGTTGATTTAACGGTAGAAGCAACGAACATTTTGCCGCGTCGCTACGGTTAGCTTTTTAGCGCTTCGGAAACAACGAAGGCGGCAACCGTTTGCCAAGCGGCCCGCAAGTTTGATTCGCTCTGCCGCACATAGTGAACCGCCGTTGTGTCACTCGCGTCGACGTGGTTCATAAGGCGCTTGACCATCGCCCCCGGCAAGATATCCGCGGCAAGGGATGCGAAAGTCTTCCTTACCCCATGCGGCGCAACACCTTCAACGCCTGCAGCCCGGTTAATCGCGGCCAGCGTCTTGCCAGGGTCGCCGAGCGGGAACAACGCGTCATCGGCCCGCTTACCCTTCGCATTGCGCGCGACGATCTCCGCGGCTTGCGTCGACAAGAATATGACGTGATCGTTTCGCGCCTTCGTGTCCCGGAGCGTCACCTTGCCGGCTGATTGATCGAAGTCGCGTAGCAGGATCGAGCGAACCTCAACCCCACGGGCGCCGGTCAAGAGCATGAAGCGCAGCACGTCGGCTGCTAGGCCGTCTACGGCGGTCGCAGCGCGCCACCAAGCGCCGATTAGGTCCGCGGGTATCGGCTCACCCTTCGCACGCGGCGGGGCGATCCTGATGCGGTCCTTGCCGGCAGTATCGCGACTCAGGGGGTTGCCTTCGATCTTGATGCCGTTGTGGTTGAGCACTGCGCGGAGAACCTGTAGGGCGTAGTCTGCGCGGCGCCCTGCCGTCCCCCGCTTCGATAGTGCGGCGTGCAACTGGCGAATGTCCCCGGCGGTAATCTTGTAAATCGACTTCTCCGCTAGCTGGTATAGCTCGCCGTCGAGTGTTGGCGTGCCGTCGAGTTTGACCCGGCCGGATTCGAGCATGCGCAGGTAATCGGCGACAGTCCGCTGCTTGAGCGGCAACCCGTCCTTTGCACGGCGCTTCTTGGCAACGTACTCGCGCAATGCTTCGGCCAGGGTGACGGCTTCGGCCTTGTCCTTCTTGGCTCGCTCACGGCGTTCTGCGCTGCGGTCGATACCCTTCGCCAGTTCGCTGGAGACGTCGAGTTGCAAAACGCGGGCAGCGTTCGCGGAAATCGCATTCCGGCCGGATGCCTTGCCGAGAGTGCGGCGGGTCGTCTTGCCGTCGACGCGCCGTTCGGTGATCCATGATCGAGCGCCGGTGGACGTGACCCTCAATCCGAAGCCGTCGCTATCGCGGCACCAATAGATTTCGTATCCTTCGGCCGGTGGGGCGAGACTCAATGCGACCGTATCCGTTAGGCGTTTGGTCAGTTTTGGCACGGATGCTATCCTCCTGCGGTATCGTATGTAGGCTGCCTACACGATGCCTACACGGCTATGTGCCTGTTTCCCTTCGCCCTGACGGGAAAATCCGTCGGTCGGTCCTACGGATCAACCGCGTTTATGCAGGTCGGATTCCGCTGGACGGCACAGGCAGTAGCGCGCGATTCCGTGTAGGCGCTAGTGAAGGCAGAATTCGTAACATCAGAGGATAACAGGTAGCAACAGATAGCAATAAGTTGCTGATTTCACAGGAAGTGAAAAATTGCCTAGAGGGGTATTTCGCGGATTCATAATCCGTAGGTCGAGGGTTCAAGTCCCCCCATCACCACCAATAACCCTCCTGCTCGTACAACTTGCCGGATTCGGCGGCCGCTGCGGCCCGCGCCACGCGTGAGACAATCGGCAACAAACTCCTGACAACATCCGGGCGATGCAGACACAGTGTTTCGACGTCATCGTGGTGGGCGGCGGACTTGCCGGCGCCAGCCTGGCCGTGGCTCTTGGCGGATCGCGCCTGAGCATTGCGCTTTTCGAGGCGCGGCCGCCGCAACGCCCTACCGACTGGGATGCGCGCGTCTACGCCGTGAGCCCAGCCAACATCGGATTCCTGTCGGATCTCGGCGTCTGGCAACGGCTCGACCAAGGGCGCACCTGCGCCGTGCACGACATGGAGATTTACGGCGATCTGGGCGCGCGGCTGGATTTTTCGGCCTACGGCGCCGGCGTCACCGAACTGGCGCGGATCGTAGAGAGCGCCGCCATGCAGTGCGAGTTGTGGGAAACGGTGCAACGCCTGCCGAACGTGACTGTTCTGTGCCCCGCCCATCCACAGGCGCTGGCGATCGATGACAACGCGGCACGCCTCACCCTATCCGACGGCCGGCAGGTCGAGGCCTCCCTAATCGTTGCGGCGGATGGCGCGAATTCCTGGGTGCGCACCGCCGCCGGGATCGATGCCCGTTTCACGCCCTACGGCGAATCGGGCGTGGTCGCCAATTTCCGCATTTCGGGCAGCCATCTCAACAAGGCCTACCAGTGGTTCCGCCCCGACGGCGTGCTTGCCTGGCTGCCGCTGCCGGGGAATATGATCTCGATGGTCTGGTCGACGCCGGAGGGCCATGCGGCCGAATTGGTCGGCCTGGACGCCGCACAGTTATGCGAACGGGTCGCTGCGGCCGGCAGCCACCGGCTGGGCACGCTGGAAGTGGTTACGCCGGCCGCCGCATTCCCGCTGCGGCTGATGCGGGTGGCGCACACCACGCTGCCGCGGCTTGCGCTGATCGGCGATGCGGCCCATGCGATCCACCCGCTTTCGGGACACGGCATCAACCTCGGTTTCCAGGATGCAGCAGTGCTCGCGCGAACACTTTCCGGCGCGGCATCGAGTCAGGACGCGGGTGACCCCGCCCTGCTGCGCCGGTACGCCCGCGCGAGAGCCGAAGAGGTCGCGTTGCTGCAATACACGACGCACGGCCTGCAACGGCTTTTCCGCCCGCAGAACGCACCGCTCGCCGCGTTCCGCAACCTCGGTCTGAACCTCACCAACCGTTTGCCGGTCTTACGCAACTCACTCGTGCGATACGCTCTCGGGTGACCCCCAACTGGAGACAGCGATGAAACATCTTTTTTGGGCAATCGCCGCGTGTGCGGCCCTGCTTGCCGGCCTTGCCCATGCCGACGAAGCATCGATCAGGAAGGCGGTCGAGGAGAAGCTCGGCGGCAAGGTCGATACGGTCACAAAGTCCGGCTACCTGGGACTCTACGAGGTATTTGTCGACGGCAACATCTTTTACACCGACGAGAAGGTCGCGGTGATTATTGCCGGCAACCTGATCGATACCAAAAACATGCAGAACGTGACGCAGGAGCGGCTGCAGAAACTCTCGTCGATCAAGTTCTCGGAGCTGCCCCTCGATCTGGCCGTAAAGACCGTGCGCGGCAAGGGCACGCGCGTTTTCGCCACGTTCGAGGATCCCAATTGCGGCTACTGCAAACGCTTTGCCAAGGATCTTCAGGGGATTGACGACATCACCGTGTATACCTTCCTCTACCCGATCCTTTCGCACGATTCCGAAGTCAAGGCCAAGCAGATCTGGTGTGCGCCCGACAAGACGAAGGCATGGTTGGGCTGGATGGTCGAAGGCAACACGCCGACCGGCGACGGCAAATGCAACCACCCGACCGAGAAGGTCAAGGCGCTGGGGGACAAGCTGCGCATAACGGGCACGCCCACGCTTTTCTTCTCCAACGGAGAGCGCGTCGGCGGCGCCATCCCCGCAGCGCAGGTCGACAAGCGACTCAGGCAGATCGCCGACGCGAAGTAACGCGTTGAATGGCCAAGCGGACGACGGACGTCGCTCCGCCGCTTTTCGCCCCGAGATCCAGGTGTGACGTCGCGGACTGTCGCAGCGATGGCGACGCGGCAAGGTTGCGGTTGCGCGTGCCCCGATTCTTTGCCGCAGCGGCGAGTCTCGGCTAAGATGCAGGCAAGCGCCAACAAAAGCGCGAAAAAGCAGTGGCTTGGCCAACCCGGAGAGTTTCCGCATGAACGTTTTTGAGCATGCAGAGATTGCGGATCGCCTGCGCGCGGCGGGAATACCCATCACGCTGCAACGATTGGCGATAGCCGGCGCCCTCCTCGAACGGCCGGTGCATCTAACGGCCGAGCAGTTGCTCAAGCAGGTTAAGGCGCGGGTGCCGGAAACCTCGCGTGCCACCGTTTACAATTCGCTCAAGCTGTTTGTCGAAAAGGGCCTGCTGAAGGAACTGGTGGTTGATCCGGGGCACGTCGTCTTCGATTCCAATACCGAACCGCATTTCCACCTGTACGACATCGTGACCGGCAATCTCACGGACGTACCGGCGGAACAGATGCGGGTGGTCGGTCTGCCCGAACTTCCGCCCGGCACCCGACTCGAGCAGATCGACGTCATCGTGCGGATCAGCCCGCAAACCTAGTTTTCCGCACCTTCGCCGATTTCCGAAACGGCGGCCGTGAGCGTCGATCACGGACAACGATCCCGGTCATTCGATCGGGATCGCTGCTCAAGTGCCCGCCAGTTCCGGCTGGGTTTGCCCCGCCGCAGCCAACCATTGACCCCCATCAAGTGGGCGCAGACGTCTTCTCGTCTAGGATTGATCGCTAAACTCGCAATACGCCGATGGATCGCGTCTGGAGAGTCCCGTGAGCCTTGCAGTCGACGACCCGAACCTGCTTCGCCTGTTCAACGCTGCGGTCGACGCCATGCTGATTGCCAACAAAGCCGGGGAAATCGTCTTGGCCAATCCTGCGGCCGCAACCCTGTTCGGCTACACGCAGGCCGAGATGCTCCGGTTGGCGGTCGAAAATCTCGTACCCCGACGCTTCCGCGCGGCCCATGCGCTGCACCAACAGACTTATCTGCAAGGAGCGAGGTCGCGCCCCATGGGAGAGTCAAAGGTGTTTTCGGGTCAGTGCAAGAACGGCGATGAGATCCCGGTCGAGATCAGCCTGAGCCCGCTCGGTGGCGATTTCGTGCTGGCGTGCGTGCACGACATGAGTGCGCGTCAGCGTGCCGAAGAGGCCTTGCGCGAAAGCGAATCGCGTTTCCGCGCCACATTCGAACTGGCCGCAGTCGGCATCGCCCATGTCACGCCGACCGGGCACTGGTTGCGCGTCAACGCCAAGCTGTGCGACATCCTCGGATACCCGCGCGACGAATTGTTGCGGATGAAAGTCGCCGACGTCACGCCGCCGGACGACCTCACGGTGCTCAAGACCACCACCGGTCGCCTGCTCAAAGGGGAAGTCGGATCGATCGCACTCGAAAAGCGCTATGTCCGCAAGGATGGCCAGTTCGTCTGGGTCAGCGTCCGCGTCTCGCTGGTGCGAGCAAAGGATGGCCGGGCTGACTATTTTATCTCTGTCGTCGAAGACATCGAGCAGCGGCGGAAGAACGAAGCCGCGTTGCGCGAACTGCGCGCCGAAATGCAGGAGTTGCTCGAACTCAACGTCGCCAGCCAAACGGCCAAAGCCATTGCCCACGAGATCAACCAGCCGCTGAACGCGCTGTCCTCCTATGCCGAGGCGGCCCTGCTGATGTTGCGCGGCGGCAACCCGGATCCGGCCCGCCTGACCCATGCGATCGAGCACAGCGTCCTGCAGGCGCAACGCGCCGGAAAGGTGGCGCGCGAACTGCTGCAATTCCTGCAAAAGGGTGAAACCGAGACCGAAGATGTCGACCTCAACCGCGCGGTACGCAATGCGCTGGCGATCGTCGAGTCCAACGGATTCGGCGGTTTTGGGGCGGAACTAGATCTGGAACCGGATCTGCGACCGGTCCGCGCGAACCGCGTGCAAGTCGAGAAGGTGATGGTCAATCTGATGCGCAACAGCGTCGAGGCAATGCGTGGAGCCGGAATGCCGATCCGATCGATACGCATCACGATTCGCACCAGTACCGAAGCCCGCATGGCCCAAGTCACCATCACCGACAGCGGCCCCGGACTGGATCCGGAAACCGCCAAGCGCATATTCGATCCGTTCTTCACCACCAAACCGCGCGGCATCGGCATGGGCTTGGCGGTTTCGCGCTCGCTGGTCGAGGCACATGGTGGACAGTTGTGGTTCGACACCGGCTGCGAAACCGGGGTCTCTTTCCACTTCACTCTGCCCTTCGCCCCATGAACCGTCCAACCGTTTACGTGGTCGACGACGACGACGCGGTCCGCGACAGTATCGCCTTGTTGCTCGAGACGGCCGGCCTCGACGTGGCGACTTTCGTCGAAGCCGAGGCGTTCAGATCGGCATGGCACAGCGACATGGTCGGCTGCCTGCTGCTTGACCTTCGCATGCCCGGCAGCAGCGGAATCGACTTGCAGACGTTTCTGGTCGAACAACATTCCCGGCTGCCAATCATCTTTCTCACCGCACACGGAGACATTCCGACCTCGGTACGTGCAGTCAAGGCCGGTGCATACGACTTCCTGACCAAGCCGGTAGAAGGTAGCCTGTTGCTCGAACGGGTGCGCGGTGCGCTCGCCTGCGCCGCAGGCGCGCACGAGCGACGAAACGACGAATCCGGCACCGGCGCGCGGCAGGAGCATCTGACCGAGCGTGAGCGCGAAGTCATGAGCCTGGCGCTCTCCGGGATGTCGAACAAGGAAATCGCGCGTCATCTGGACATCAGCTATCGAACCGTCGAGTTCCACCGCTCGCGAATCCTCGCCAAAACGGGCGCCGCGTCGCTGCTTCAGCTTGCCCACCGGTCTGTGGGTTGATCTGCGGCCGTTTGCCGCGCCGGTGCATGGCACACCGAGTCGAGCGGCGTATACGTATTTGCACGAGTTCCCAAAGAACCTCGATCAGCGTCTAATGAAATTGCTTCCAGTCGTACAAGAGGCGAGACGCCAAGGTGGAGGTCAGGTGTTCCACGCGTACGTTGCAGCCCTTGAAGAGCGCAAGCCTCGGAAGCCGAGCCACGCTCAGGAACGGGGCAGGACAGTCCCGGCCTGAGAGTTGGCATTCTCTTCTGCGAGGAATCGGCGTTTCCGCGGCGCTGCCGCGGATCGGCGATCCCAGAAAGGCTCGGTGCTTCCATGAACCATTCATCCGGTCTGTCCGTTCCCGCTTTCTCTGATGCCGTTCGCCTTGCCCACGATTTCGCCGGCGAGCCGTCCGCAGTTCGCCCGCCCGATCCGCGATTGGCCGACGACAACGAGGGCGGCGGAACGCTGCATGTCGACTCCGGCGGCTGCATCCGCGCGTGCAGCATTGGCGCGGCGACATTGTTCGGCCGCGAACCCGAAGAACTGGTGGGCGAACCGATCTGGAACTTTGTGCCGGCCCTGGAGGGGCGGCGGCTGCTTTACGACTCGCGCGTCGACCCGCACCTGGGGTTTCTGTGTCACTGCGGCATCGCTTTTCGCGTGCTTCAGCCCGGCGGCGAAACCATCCCGTGCCGATTGTTCGCCCAGAGCGGCGCCGACAACGGCCAACCGCACCTGCGTCTGATCCTGCGCGCCAACGCTCTGCGGAGCGGGATCTGTCTCTGACGCACGCCCCGCGGCGGGCGGCGAATTGCGACGTAATCTGTCAGCAGATGGCTGCCCCGCCTGCTAGTCCGGTTTTGGCCGGGTTGGTGGCAGGCTGAACCGGCGCTCGAACAGATCCGCATCGTCGTAATGCCGCCGTCCGACGAAGGCTGTCGCGTGGCGGCCCCATTGGCGCATCGCACCGGCGCTAGCCACGCCCATCGGCCAGAACAGGAAGCGCTCGCCGCGTTCGCTGCCGGCGACTATGCCGTCTGGCCCGAACGGGCTGCGGCTGCCCCCGCCGGGCAGGGGCAGGGCGCGCAGTTCGTCGTCAGAAGCGAACGAATAGGGCGAGACATTGCCGATTCGCACGGCATCGATAACGGAGACATGAGTGACGTAGTGTGTGCCGCTGGCGATCCGGATCAGCACCCGGCTGTCCGCGTCGTGCGCGGGCAAGATCGTCGGCACGAACGCCCATTCGATAGGCTCCGCCGGCGGCGGCTTGGCAACGACGCCATTGGCGGGAAAGAACATCTGATAGCAGCCGCAGGAGTGGATCGTGTCGTAGATCAGCGGCGTACCGTCGTCGTCGATGGTGACGCGCCAAATCACGCCATCTAGCCTGCCGCCTAGCAGGTCCAGAGCGCCCTCACGCGGTCTTTCCGGAAACCACAGCGAATACACGAGTTGCAGATGGACGCGGCCGCCCCAGCGCGTATGGGTGAAGCGGTGGTACACCACAGGCCGCGTAACGTCGATCGCCGGTACGCGGGCGTCACTTGCCGGCCAATGCAGTGCGCCGGGCCGATCAAAGTTGCCGCTCAGGTCGACCGCGAACACCGGCGCAAACGCGGCGAACAGCAGGCGCTGCTGCATCTGGTCGGGGCGAGGAATGCCGAGTGCATCGCGGTCGATGCGCGAAACCGTCTCGCGCACGTGTGCCGCGCCCGGTGCGGGCTCGGACGGCACGAAGCGGGAAGAACTGTCCGGCGCATCGGCCGACGGTGTGCGGAATTGCGCCGCGACGCCATCCTGCCAGCGGCTGACCCCGGCGAAGAACGGGATTCGTGTCAGCGCATAGAGGCCGGCAACGCGCTTCCAGGTCGCATAGTCGTCGGGCACCGCGGCGCGAGCGGCAAGTTGGCTGCGCGTCGCCGGCGCGGCGAGGTCGTGTCGGCTCAGCGCTTCGCTGCAAGTGTGCGTCCGCGCCAGCGTAGCGTCGCGCTGCGCGACACCGAGTTCCGTCAGTGCGGCGTCGGGCAGATTGCGGGTTTCGTAACGGCGCGCGGTCGCATCGAGAGAACCGAGGTGCGCGACCCAGGCACGCAGGCGGGCACCGTCCATGTCTTCATCGCGGAACGAAGCCGCGAAGCGATCCACGCGCAGGTAAGGAAAGCCGTCGATGCGGTGGGCGCCACCGTCGCGTACGCCATTCGCATCGATCGCCCGGTCGAGCTCGATCGCCCGGTCGAGCGCCGCGAGCCAGGCAGCGCAATCGCGCGCGTTCGGGTCAGCCGAGGAAAGGTGTTCGCGTTGTGGCGAGTCGAGCGCAGCGCAGCCTGCAAGCAGGCTGGCGACGACAATGGCGAATCCATGGGCGTGCATAAGTTTCGGGGCGGCGCCGGATCTGGCGGGGCTTGCGTGCGGGAGAGTGGCCAACATCGGGGCTATAGTCAAGCGGCAAGGAGAGACTGAATTGAATCGTTCGCTGGCCGAATTCGGGGGCTGTGGCGCCGCTTCAGTGCATCGGCCAATTCGACGTTGGGATTGGCCACACAGATGTCCAGCAGCTCATTGGCGGCCTGCTCATATGACAAAACGCAGTCACTGGGGGTTTGAAGGCACAGCAGTTCGGGATGAGGGCGCCAATCCGGAAGCGTTGCCAACGGACTGAAAGATGCACTGGCGCCCGCACGGGCACTGCATCCGCACTGAGAATACAAGCGAGAATCCGCCACCCGCAGCATTGCTGAATGCGGTTCGATGGCCGATGCTGGCGCCACCATTGCGAGCCAGGTCCCGGCGACACCCCGCGGACGCCGAGTGAGCCGAAACTGCTGCCTGCATATGCTCGGCGGCGACAATTGACTGCAAACGCGCCGTCAGACCCTTGACTTCGTCCAGTACCAAACCGATGCCAACTTTGCCGGCAACGTTCGCGCCTCGCTCGATCGTCGCAATGCTGTTGCGCCAGCGCTCGTCGTCCGTCACCACCTCGATCGGTATCAGCACTGCACGACTCTCTTTCAACAGTTTTAAGCACGATCTTGAAGGATTCAGCCACGGATTTTGGCCGTTCGCTCCCGGGCTCGCGGAAGCGCCATTCAAATAGGTCGCGAACCGGCTATCACGGGCGGCGCGTTTGAGGCGCCCGGTCGTCAAGACGAGCGAGCAGGTATTATCACGCCCATCGCGCTGGACGGCTCGCTGCATACCGTGCTTCGCGCAAACCCGGCTGGCCCTGATGTCCCCGGTCCGATTGCGTTGGAATGCGATTGGCGAAGCGGGAACGCGGTTCTACCGCCGATCGATCGCGGCGATCCGCCGCCCGCATTTCGTGTTCGCGGCGGATTTGCGGCGGACCCGGCTCCGCGCGAGGCGAAACGGCGACGGTCGCCGCTGGCGACGAGGCGTGCAGCAGAGGATGAACGGAAAGGTGATACTCGCTTCGCCGGCCGATAGTGCCAGACTGCGCCGCCCGTCGTTTCAGCGGGCGAATGCCACCCATGCTTTTCTTCGCCGCAGTAGATGCCGTGGCACTTCTGGGTAGCATGACGGCATCCACTTTCGCGTTGTCCGCCTTAGTCCGCGTGACCGCTGGCGCGGCTATTGGCGCCGATGTCAGCGTTGAGTGGGCGCGCGGCGGGGATATGGCCGAACTCATTTCACGGCGGGGGCCGGCACCTCGGCTTGCCCGCGCCAGCGTCGCTGCTGAAGCCGTTGGGATGCACTTGCTGTCGCATGCCG
>APMI01009977.1_pt1 | contig 25714 bp, 24 predicted proteins | sample 667938 | NCBI WGS metagenome assembly APMI01 (sample SAMN01084076, study PRJNA167559) | wastewater metagenome | biome: Wastewater | place: Denmark: Ejby Moelle, Odense | collected 2011-11-28
CCTACATATAATTTTGTTGCCATGGGTACATGAACCTTTCTATCAGCTAATATTGTGCGAGATAGGGTCTAGTGCAGTAGCCGAGAATAAAATGAGTTTGGTGCCACACTTGTACGCTTGGTTAAGGAATAGAATAGCTTGCTGTATACAGTATATCAGATAATCAGAGGACTTGCCATGTCAAACCAGTCGTCGTGCCGCTAGTACTAGTCCAGCCACGAACAGCGACAGCCCAACAATTGCAATAATCGTGCTGCCCTGGCCAGTGTTGGCTAGCGCCGACTGACGCCGCCAGGTTGTTGCGTCGCCTGGTGCTGCCGATACAGGACTATCGGTTACTATGGCCGCCTGTCCAGACATCTTGTCATCAGCAAAATCACCTGTGCCATTGGCATCGTAGTAAGCCTGCGCCTGATTTTCAACTGAATCGATGGCTGGCGGCACACTGGTTGAGAACGTAATGACTACTTCATTTGTTGTATTGTTTTCATCTGTGCCACCTGGGTCGGGAGCGATGTCACCTTCCCAGCGGACACGGTTTTCAGTCGCATCGTAGACACAGGTTGCGGTGGTCGACGTCCCACGGGCGTCACATGTAACGGAGCCTGCAACGTAGGTCGTGCCAGCTGGCACTGGGTCAAGCACCTGGGTATTGAGCGCCGTGATATTGCCGTCGTTGATCCAGACCATTTTCCAAACCATGACTGGCAGACCGTCAGCATTCACCGTCTTATAGCCACTTGGCGGATCGAAGACATGTGCCGAACCAACAGTGAGTGTGCTGGCGGTAGCGCTGTCGGTAGCGGGCGCTTGGTATGACACAGACGCATCTGAGTTTGTCACCGTGTTATTGATAGTCGCCCCAGCGACAGCGCCGGCTTTGACGACAACGTCATAAGTAACGGTACAACTTGTCACGCCCGGATCGATCATTATATAGCTTATCGTCAAGACAGGTTCCGTGTAATCCACTATGAAAGGGCTACCGCAGCCTGGACTGTACGTAATATTGGTCGGCGCTTCATATACTGGATCAATCGTATCGATAAAACTACTCGCGCTATATCCGTATGGATTATCAGAGAGAGTTAAATCAATCGTATAGGTAACCGTCTGGCCAGGCGCAACGATGTTGTCTGTGTCAGAATCGGTTTTTGTAAATCCAGTTACCGTTAATGCGCCTCCGGCGTTCGTCCCGTAGTAAGTCATCCGAAAATCGAGCGTATTAGAATCAACTTCGCTCTTCGGGATCTTCATCTCACAGGTGGCATGTGGGTAACTCACCTTCGACGTTGTCGTAAAGCCACAGACGCCGTAGGTCGCCGTGAAATCATCGACTAAGAACTCTTTATTATTAGCAGTAATGATTTTCCAGAAATCCTCACCGCGCGTTTCATTGGTGTTATCGGACGTGACATCAAGCGATACGTAGTAGTTATTCGCGTCATCACTGATATATGTGTATACCTCAGCAACCGGGTGACCGCTGTACGGATACATAGTCTCTTGAAACTGTGGTGTTGTACCGTCGACCGCTGCTATCGTACCGTCCATCGTCGTATCGATGACGGGGTTCGTACCGCTCACATAGGTAAGTGATCTCTGCGACTGAGGGAAATTGAATGGTGCAATACCAGCATCGGTATGCTCATGCACGTTGATATGCACCACTTGATTCGACGCGCAAGGGTCAGTATGGATCCGAATGAGATCATCGAGGTAGATCGTGAAGGTGACGAGGTCGGTTGCGTGCAGCTTCGCGGTGATGTCCTCACCGGTGCGTTGATTGATGTATGTCGTCGACATAAGCGTGCCGTTACAGGTAATCGTCAGGCTGTCGATGTCGAGATAGGTATCGCTTCCGTTGCGCTGCAAGGTAAAGTCTTGTTGTGGCGATACCACTGGATAGCTGTAGTCCAGAAACTCCCGTGTAAACGTATCGCTCCACACTTCGCCGGCACTGGAACTCATGGTCAGGCCGGTTGTCGCTGTAGCAAAACTCCTCTGAGCAACGGCCAGGCCAATAGCACAAATCAACGTGACAACTAGTAATAGCGCCCCGTAGCGTGCCATCATGGATTGATGGTGTGCAAGAGTATGCCCTGTCCACTTTTTGTTCATTGTGCGCTTCTCCTTGTACCTGGGTAAATTATACCATAAGCGCGGTTTCACTGTAAGATAGCCTCGACGTTACAAAAGTAGTTTTTGGGCTGCCCGTTCACTCACCTCAATGTTTTCTTAACCTCTATGAGCAGGTCTTTCCAATACCTCCTCCAGCCGTGATTGTCGATCGTACCATCTAGCTCATCATAAAGCTTTCGCGCAAGCTCAGTATGCGTCATAGAGCGTCCACCGGCAGCTTCAATCTCATCCACCCACTGCTCCCATGACTTGCCCGTTGCCTTCGCGATTGCGTCAGTATTGATTGGTTTGGTCATGCGGCAAGCTCCTTTACGATGCGTGCCGTGAGCGATATCGAAAACGAGACAGATCAGCGCTCATTGTGGCTATTATACCCTTCAATGCTATTCGACAAAACCAATGTCATGAAGAATCTCATGGACAATATCATCCACGCTTTGGTCCTTGTGCAGGATTTTTTCGTTCGGCATATTCAAATAATCTTTTTCATTCCACCATTCACGCATTTCTTTCTCGCCAAATTCATGCGTATTAGATTTTGAGGCATGCCTCACTAGCGTCTCCTCGAACGGTATATCAAAATAATACACATAGACCTCATCAAAATTACTAGCTAACTCATGAAGCATTGTGGCGTATTTTTTCGCGGCGAATATTCCTTCTAATATGACCGTACGATTTTGCTTTCTCCCAAATTCTACTACCATTTCGATCAGCGTAATGGCTGAGCGTTTATCAGGCATATCTCGCTCTCTCAAGATGTCACGTCGCAACACATCCTGCTGCACGAGCATAGTGTCGTCACTAAGGCCGTCACCGACCCTTGCGCGGAGTGCTTTAGCCACAGTCGTTTTCCCGCTGCCTGAATTACCTCGTATGATAATCAATTTAGAGGGCATCATTTTTCCCGTATCAAATATTCAATGATGCGGCAATACTCTCAAAATCATCAATAACTTCCTGCACCGAGGCTGAAGTGTAGTCCATGTCAACCGCAGCTTGAGCACCCGGCTTATACCAGTAGAGGTGCACAAAGAGGGACTTGCCATTCAGCTGCAGGTAGCAGTCATTTCCTGTTGGCATACAAGTAGTAAGGGTGAGTGAATTTGGCGTTTTCACAACGCTAACACTCGTTCCTTTACTAGTTTTTACCGTCTTTACGACTTCGCCCATACTAACTTGATTGTTCTCCATGGCTGGTGTCGAATCAGGATCAACAACGAAGGAACTTATCAGGTACTGATTACCATCGCTCGTTGTTTTGACTATATCTTCATCCTCATAAACTTTCTGCACAGACCACCCCTTGGGAAGACTAGTGGTGAAAGAGTCTGCCGCCTTCATGCCCTGTGAGTCTTGCGGATGCACCGTAACCTTTTGGCTATCGTCGTTCTTGGAGCTTGTCTGGCTGCTCAGCTCACTGCTTTTCTTGTTTGCAAGATTCTGCCAATAGACAAAACCTAGTCCACCGACAATAGCCACTGCTGCCAGCACAACGACAACAACGAGCGCACTTCCTGTTTGGTATTTCTTAGTAATCACTCGATGCTCCTTTATGATTAAATTATACATGTATTTAAGCAATAGCATCATAAAATTACAAGGGAATGGTGCATCTGTGATTGTACCCGAGCATGAGAAACTAGAGCGCGTTATTTATTTTGATCAGCAGCTTGAAAGACAGCGACGGATTGTCGATTTGATTCACCGTCCCGCAGATGGCAATATGTCTATTGCGATCATAAAAAGCAAATGCACCGGAGTGACCCGAATGCCCGACGAGCTCAGGCAGTGCCCTAAATGGGCTCATAATTCTGGGTAGTTTAAGCCTCATAAAGCCGACGCCGTATTCGAGCGGAAAGAAAATTCTGTTATAGACAGCCGCTTCGGCAATATGACGTATCGCAAATAATTTTCCTTCGAAAAATGCTTCGACAAAGACCGCCATGTCGCGCGAAGTAGAAACAGCAGCGCCATCGGCTCCAAATGACTGCATAGCTCTCGGGATCCGCAGCTCAGAACTTTTGTAGTACATTTCCTTCAGCCTACTGTCGTCTTTGCCCTCGTACATGTACGTATCCACCATCCCCAGGGGTTGAAAAATTCGCTTCATAAACACGGTAGACACCGGCTCGCCTTCGATCGACTCAATGATTGCGCCGAGTAGCTGATAGTTTGTGTCAGAATAATACGCTTTGCCTTTCTTGCCCGGGACAAATTTTGCCGGCATGGATCTGATGCGGGCAAGCACAACTTCTAGGTTCCAGCTTGTATCGCCGCCTTTTATAACCTCATCGTAGAGTGTGGTACCATCCCTTTTCTGCAAAAAATAGTCAGGTATACCCGAGGTATGCGCCAGTAGCTGCGCTATCGTAATTTCTGCGGTATAATCCACCCCATCTTTTGTATGGAGTCCCTTGAGGGTGTCATTATGAAAATATTTGCTAAGCGTATCGGACAGACTTAGCTTGCCCTCATCACACAGCTGGTAAATGACTCCCGATGTAAAAAGCTTCGTCGTACTAGCGATAAAGTATCTATCATCATCCGAAAAGTTGCCCTCATGGTAGGTGACTATTTCGTCTTGCTGCTTGATCACGACAGAAACGCCAAATATAGACTTGTTGTCCACCACCGATGCGACTATTTGTTTTATCTTGTTTTGGATGGTTTGTTGCATGAGCTTGATTATATAACACCTGGAGATGAGACGGTAACTTCTAATCATTTCGGCTCTAGCCGACTATACAAGCAACCCGACAACCAATGAGCTGGTTATCCAGCGTAGCGATGCCGACCTCCCAACGGTGAATCCACTCAGCGCCTCAGGCGGCCAGCCGATTATTACCGGAACCTACGACGCCGAAAACAGCCAAAGCCTGTCAGTTACCGTCAATGGTGTTGCGTACGTGCTCGGGGTTGCAACGCAGCTTACGGTCAGCGGCAATACCTGGAGGCTCGATCTTAGTTCGCTGAGCCCAGCACTTCCTGCTGGCGCTTATGACGTGAAGGTAGCAGTTACGACACGAGGAGGAGCGGTGCTTGGCGATAGTACAGCAGCAGAGCTAGTACTGAGTACACCAGCAAACCCCCTTGCCAGTACTGGATTCTCCGTCATTGTGCCGACAGTCTTCGGACTGGCACTCATTGTCACGAGCATGGTGCTTATGTATCGCTCAAAAAACAAGACTACGTCTATACCCTCTCAGCTCCATCAATAATCAGCCACTGTTAGTCTGCGGTTGGTTTGATGGCTCGGCGTACAGGTTCTGTAACCCTGTATCTAGCCTAGATGTTTAGCTAACTTGTTAAACTGTCCTTTAGTCAGGAAGACTCTGTGCACACTTGGATCACTCGTTTTTCCAGTATGCGTGGCGTTTGGGGTCGTGCCCCAGCCAACGACTACCCTGGTTTGGAGGTCAATATCGATGAAATAATATTCCTTTTGCATAATCTGAATTATAACAAATATCCAGTAGCGTGAATGCCTACTGGATTCTTTGTACTATACATACGCTTGGCTCACAACAACAGAGAGTTCTGAAAAAGGGCTACCCTTTTTATCTGTTATTTTGTGCGGAACGAATGTGTCGAATGAGCAGTCCGTGAGACACGACGCCCAACAAGAGCAGCAAAGATAGATAGTATCGTTCAAATGTTGTTCCAAGCAGCTGCATAGTAAGCCCTATGAGCAATAATAGCGTAATCACATAAAGTATTCTGAGTTTTCGGGAGCTTGCGCCGCGAGTAAGCATCTTCAAAACGAATACAAACAGGCCCGCGAGCGCCACAAGACTAATACACGACTGTACAGCCTGCACCTCATAAGATTTAGACATGCCGCCATTTACCCAGTCGTACGGGATCACTTTCATTATCACTAATACCTGAACAAGTAATGCCGATACATAAAATATAGCAATCAACCATTTAATGGTGTTTGTTGATACGTCTTTTATTGTCATGAGACTAAGTATAACAAAGTCAGGCAGCACGAGCGTTCACCGTCACCGCGTTCGCTGGCCGCTCGATAATACCCAATCTCGAGAGCCAAACTAAAACCGCCTCTTTCGAGACGGTCATAATTTGGGCTCCCCATACCTGTCGCGAACTCGTTTACAGGGGTGATACGCTACAAATGGGACACAAAAAGTATAGAATCAAGAGTGTCTCATATGGCAAAAAAGGAGGAGGATTTTATGGCAAAAGTGGAACAAAAACCGCACGAAATCACGGAGGAAAAGCGCCAAAGATTGGTTGATTTTATGGACATTTTGATACAAATTGACCAGAAGGAAAAGGCTCGTTTTGCACGGCTCAAGGACATTCGCTATGGCTGGTGAAGGTCGAGATTGTGGGCTGTGCGGCATGAGCGTATGGGATAAAGCGGACGGATGGTTTGATAAATGGGGCTTTAAGTGTCGTAACTGTCAATATGCAGTTAATAAACGGAGGGTCCCTGCCTCACTGTGTCGAGACTATAAGCACGAAAAGGCTATACCCGATACTACTCTGGCTACGAAACTGGGCGTTAAGGTGCACACGTTGCGTAAGTATATTCGCGAGGGCAAGGTTGTCGGGCGACGCATACCGAATGGCCCATATATGATTTTGCGAAAGGATAATCCGAATTTGAGCGAGAGTTTAAAGACTATCGTTCTGTCTACGATAGAGTAACTATACCGGCCCTTACCTCAAATTTGACAATAAGGTCCATATGATTCGGTAGCTTTACTGCAGACAGTTCTTCGACAAGGTGCCGAGTCTCATTTCCGTGTTTTGATAAAATATTTGCCGCGTAGGTAGCTTGATGAATAGTCTTTGATTTTCCATTTACTTGAAACCAGATAAATGCGTCGATTTGAGCGATCAGTGACAACGTACTCTTGTACACATCTGTTTTTGAAAAATCGGGATTCCGTTTGCCATCCCTCTGCACAACGCCACCTCGCAACGCATCAGTAAAGGTGCTCCAATTTAGCTGCGCATGGGATGAGGTGAAAACCAGCACCCATGGTAACTCATGCTCTCTGTCCTGCTCCGTGAACTGTTTGGTTGCTTTGTGTATGTGGTCAAGGATCTTTGTATGTGATGTCTTGAACTTGTATAGCTGAGCTTGAACATCAAAATTTAGTATTGGTGATTTAATCTCTACCAGGTAAGCTCGCTTATCTTTTTTAATAAAAGCATCGGGCGTTTTTTCGTCACCTTCTGTAATTGGTGTCACGTCATATCCACGATCCGCCATGAAATCACTAAACATAGCCTTGGTTTCCGACTCTGAAATGTTATCTCGTCTAGGTTGAGTATTAGTAGCCCATTCGAATTCACGTATCACTTGAACCGCTACAGTCTCATCCCACTCTTTGCCAGATCGCTTCTTAACTTCACCATCCAGCATGTCATGAAATCGCTCGCTAGGGCTGTTACGCGGGTCGCGATTAGCGAGTAGGATCTCCTTGATGCGTATGTGAAAATCCTTTGGATTCATGACTTTTTGGAAGGCGTTTTCTTTTTATTTTGCTCAGCGATCATATTGTCTGTATAGGCCTTAATTTTTTCGAACCGACCTAGCAGACTTTCGAGACGCCTTAATTCATTACTTTCAGCCTCAAAAAGTTTTTCCTTCTGAATAACCTGAATCTGTTTGATGACCTTCTTTATTTCTACCGGATTTCTGAGCCAAGGGTATACGAGTCCAAGAATGAATATTGTTTCACCATCCTGTCGCTCAAGTTCTTCGCGATATGCCTTGAGTCGCTCCTCTTCGTCGTCAACCCAATAGCCCGTACCTCCCAGAGCATTGAACAACCCGAATTCTCGTCGTCTGCTAACATGACCACGGATTTGCCCATGCAGGCTATCCTCTCCTTCATCCAGCCCCCAGCCGCTGTTGTAAAATGTGATTATATCAAACCAAAAAGACACATTTATGTTTGGCAATAGCTGCTCGGTTATAGCGTCGACTACCTCTGCCTCATGTCTTGTAATGTTCATGCCGAGACGAGTCTGATTACCTACAGAGGACATGTATGCATTAAGTAGGGCTATCGTCTTACTCCAGGATGACTGACTAGAGAGAAGCTCCTTAGTAATGACCCAATCTGAAAGCTCTTGCCACAATGTTTTTGCATCATACCCCTCGTTTCCCTTAACTATGTTGATGTAGCTGGGCAAGAACTCTCTTGAAAAACTTGCTTCATCTACATTGCCGCTAGCAAGGTATTTCTTTATAGAACTAAAATATAGGTAGTCGAAAATATCATTAATCTTCTTATCAAGGGCTAATTTTAACAAGTTTAATGCTAATTCCATCTGATAGTGCGATGGGTATGAAACTCGGTGGTCCTTATTTTTCGTAGCTTTGTTGGTAATTCTTGCACTACGCATTTCCTCAAAGTAAGTAATCGAGAAAGTAACCAGATCCTCGTAAGAGTTAACGTCAGAAAAATCAATCTTATTTACATTTCTGCTCATTAGTCCTAATAGATTCGACTTTGGATATCTATTTTTACCATCCTCGAGGCTTCTGACTGCAACTATAAACTCAGCAACAATTCCTCGCTGATTTTTCTCCATGAGATTCTCGTCGTTTAAGATGATAGCCCAGGTATCAACTTTTTCTGTTTCGTTTTTAATAGATCTGATAAATCTTAGACGCATATCTTGCTTGTATGTATTCTTATGCTTCAATACTTCAACCGCGGTCATCCACTTGTAAACCCTAACGAGAACCACGATAACCGCAATAAGTAGTAATGCACACAGCAACGTGGCGAGTATCGATGAGTCGAATACTAGAGCAATTGAGGCAAGAACTACCAATGGGATTGAGATCCTTGCGATAATTATCTTATCTAGAATTACGTTTTTATCGAACCCATATAAATCTTGCCTTTCCATAAGGAAGAATGCGATAGGGATCAATAAAGCTACAAAAAGTGCTGGAATTGCAATCAATGCATCATGCGCAATGTGAGCATTCAGCCAGGCTTCAAGATTGTTAACTAAAGACCACATAATCTATTCTCCAGCCGATAATTTTAATTGATTATAAATCTTAACCATCGCTAACGTATCCAGCCCGCAATACTCTAGCAGGTCAGCCAGTATCTGCTCTTTCTCATTCTCACGCGTGCCATCTAGCACTGCCTCCATCCATAGGCGCTGTGCGGAGCCGCCTTCCTGAATGCCCAAGGTTTTGTATGACAGTTCAGGACACAGTACAGGCAGCACTTTTTTGATACTCGCGCTCCCCTCAAACCGAGGATCGTCGTACCATTTCTTTTTGAACGGAATAATCAGATCGACCACACGGTCATTGAGTGCTGCCATAGCCTCTCTGTACTCCGGAAGCATCTCACCCAGTTCGGTGTTGCGGGATTTCTCAAAGCCTTCGAACCATACAATAACTGAACCCTCCGTGCCGACGTCGCCCACTAGTTGCTCGACAAGCGGACGTGCTGGATCGGAATTATCGCGGTGCAGAAATTCGCGATGCTCGAGTTCGCTGTCTGGTGTTTGCAAAATATGCAATGAATACTGCATGGGAACCTGTTGGTACGGACGCTGACCATCAAAATACGGAATAATGCCAGACATTGTTTCGTAATCGAGGAAGTATAGTGGGTATGTTAAGTCGTTCAAGAAACCAGCAATAGCCTGTTTATCAATCGTCGGTGCAGTATCTTCTGGCCAAACTCTCGGTTCTGGTGGGAAGATATTTTCGTAAATTTGCAACCACTCTGCCTTTGCGCCAAGCTTCGTGAGGCTTGGATTCGGGTCGGGCATTGTCGTCGACTGCACTACCTGTGCCGCCGCCTGCATATAGCCGGGCGTCTTGGCGGCAATTTCATTTACTCTGTCAGTCACGTCCTCAAAAGCCGTAAGCTCACGTGGATTGACTTCGCCACGACGTACGTACTGATTGTTTACATGTATTACCGATACATTGCGAACCGATAACCCATTGCCTTCTAGCACTACCTTCTGAAATGCCAGATCATACAGATGCTCGGGTTTTACTTTTGTACTCGATTTAATTTCGTATAGATCAACAGTATTGCCCTCTACGACCGACACGATATCTGATATACAAGTAAAGTCTTTCCATTCAAATCGAGGCTGAAACAGAACCTGCGCCCCCGATTCGAGCGCCCGCTGAGTACGGACCGGTAGCGATAGATATTCATCGTAGTCACTAAAACCAAGCGTTACACCTTCGGGAAAAAGGGACTCAACGTACGGCTCAAACGCATGACCAGCATCAAACATTGCCTGCGTTGCATCATCTACAGGCGGGATCTTGCTAGGATCATGCTTCTTCACCCAGAGCCAGGCTGGGTGTTTGAGGAAGAGCATGTAGTCGGATTTAGAGATTTGCACCACACTATTCCTCGTCTTCATTGCTCTTCACTGGCACTAGTTCTGCCTTGACATCATCATGAGAAAGACCAAAATGCTTACCAAGAGCAGCTACGATTCTTAACTTTGTATTTGTGTCGTTGCCTGTGTCTATGTGGTAGCCAGTGTCTACTATTTCAGCGCTATTGTAGAATGCACTAGCATCTTTGCGGATTATCTTTGATAGCCACTCATCATCGCTTATTTTTTCAAAAAAATCTGGGTTTCGATTATAAATAGATTCTGCAATCATGTCTAACGCCTCTGCCCAAGTCGTGACAGAGTTATTCTCGCCAAATACTTCAACCGATCGAATACTTTTACCTTTTAGATCAGATACTTCAAGTAGATATACTGAGGTGTCTTCCTCAACGGGCTGGAATGACGTTCCTGGGAACGGCCACGCGCTTTTAAGTTTTTTGATCCACCATCCTTGACGTTTTTTAATGGTATCTTCGTTCCAAACGTCATGTTGTGCAATCCACTCGTTGATAGGCAGCTTGCTGTCCGCAAAACCAACATTCTGAACTTCGCCAGTTTTTTTGTCTTTGACCGCTAGCCGCATCTTATCAGCGTAAGAACGATTCGAATACTCGGAATTGTAGCCCGTAAGCGTAAGGTTTGCCAGTGTATGCAGATACTCGCGATGAATACGCTCATAGTCACCACCAAGCATTGCTTGCCAATCCTTATTTGCGAGCGTTTGGGGCATAATGTGTTCTATAGAAAGCTTTAATTTGCCATCTGAAATTTGATGCAAAGTGTGTACAGCTTCCTTTGTCGAACCTTCGATAGCTGTTAGCACATAGATGAGGAATGAGTTGCGCTGATAGTATGCCTCTCGGGTGCGAATTGCATTCTCATATTCTGCATCGTCTGGCATACGGGTTTGCCCAATGCGATGAAGCAAGATGTAGCGCAGAACCTCTACATAGTCAGCGTTTGGATCACTCTTTTGAAAGTTCAAAATATCTTTGTGTAGCGACGCGAGAAATCGGTCAACGCTTGTTGTGGCGATACCGCTTACAATGCGACGCGAGAAATACACCTCAATGAGCTTGAATACATCTTCAAGCTGCTGATCGCTCAGAGAGCCTTTCGCATGATGACGCAAGACATTCATTGCAAATGGGATGTACAGATCAATTTGCAGATACCGCATCTTGAAAATTGTCTCACCAATACCTTTGTATTCGCTTCCGAATCCATCCGTATCATTGAGCTTGAGTAGCTTATAAAAGCCAAGCGATTCTACAATGTCGGTATAGAAAGCATCGATCTTTTCTGCTTCTTGTTGCTCACCTACTTGCTTATCGAACTGTTTCTTAAACTCTGGGTAAACTGCGTCCAAACGAACAATTGCCTGCCGTTTTGACATTATGTAGCTACGAAAGAAGTCAGTGATGTTGTCTTTATTTGCATCAACAAGCGACTCTTCTATGATCGACCAGTAGTTCTCGTACACATGATTTCGTAATTTATCATTACTTAGCATCAGCGCGAAATTTCGGATCTTATCACCATCCGTTAATGGTTTACCCGTTGAATTTATACTCTCAAAAACCCGCTGTGGATTATCGTCATTGCTATTCAATGTGATCGATATAACCTCAAAAAGACGTAGCCCATCTATATACTTATCTAAGCCTTTTCGTGTGGAGAAGTATTTACGGAACGTTGAATAGACCTGAAAGATACTACTCATTTTCTCGCGTGGCTCAAGTCGTGATTCTTCACCATCCTTATCAAAGATGTGCTGCAAGATCTGGTTATCAGTCGTGACGGTACGTAACTTCACTTTATTTTTGTCAATATTGGCATTGAATAAGTAACGGTCGCGAATAAGATCCGGTGTCGTTTCGGAATTATCAATCAAAGAGGGATCTTTTTTTACCAAATGATAGATGGCCGTGACCATGAGAAGTGAAGTAGTGACTCGTTGCTGGCCATCGATGATCGCAACCGAATAGGTACTGGCAGTGTCTTCAACCAATACAACTGTTCCAAAGTAATGATTCTTGTGTTTAGCCACGCTATCTTCGAGGTCTGAAAGAAACTCATTTGCATTGCCCATTTGCCAGGCATATGGTCGCTGAAAGTTCGGCACCTCGTAGTAGGTCTCAGATGCATTTAGTATCTTTTGAATATTTGTCTGAGCAGAAATCATGACACTCCTCCCTAATTACCTAATTGGTCTTTTAATCCACTGTATTTTGACTTTTGTCCCAACATATCTAACAATATTATACTCTAGAACTATCCCTTAGATGGTCTGCATTAGCGAATAGTGATCTCGTAAATCCCTGTATCTAAGCCACGTAAAAACCCCACCGAAAGAGTGGGGATTTTACGTGGCTCCGGCAGCTGGGCTCGAACCAGCGGCCTAATCGTTAACAGCGATCCGCTCTACCACTGAGCTATGCCGGAATATGGTGTGTAGTCAGGTGCTTCTGCGCGCAGGAGCGCGCAGATACAGATGATATTGTATCGCACAAACTCTAAGGTGTAAACACCCGTGGACCACCAGCATCTATTGAGCACGAAGCGTGTCGATTTGCTTCGCAAAATCAGCAATCGTTGCCCAGCTGCTACCGTTTGACATGACAACGAGTACATAGGTGCCACTCGGACTATACACGATCGCAGCGTCATGTAGCAGCCCATCCATAAACCCAACCTTGTCGGCGACACTGCCATTAGCACCAGCAGGGATGCCCTTGCGGTATGCATTGGCCAGCATGGCATTGATCAGTCGCTCACGATTTGTCGGGCTGAAATTCTGTCCACTCTGCAGCATGCCGAGTAGCAAGGCAAGGTCGTTGGCAGTTGTAAATGGACCACCCGCTTCAGTGAAATTACTATTTTTGAGTCCAATCGCGTTGATATCTTTGGTGATTGTGCCCGCACCTTTGCTAATAGAGCCGCCGCCCAGCGAAGTCTGCAAACTCTCAGCGCAGGCATTATCGCTTTGGCTAATCATCTTGTTGAAGCAATCGGCATCGGTGTCCCAGCTGCGCGTGCCGCCGTCAATGCGCTTCAGCACGCTATACGCGACAAATAATTTATAGGTGCTCGCCGTCACAAATTTTTTGTCACCATCACTGTCTGCACGACGCTTTTTGCCATCAAGCTCGACGAGTGAAATGCCATAGGTACCGGTGTGGTCTTTGGCATAGTTTGCCAGCAGTGCAGAGAGCCCCGCATCGGTCGGGCTATAGCTACGCGTATATTGCTCAGTTGGTGGCACACTGACAGTGAGCGCACTGGCCGTATCGGCATCACCCCGAACCACGTGCTCAATACTGGCAACCGTGCCATTGATATCAAGCGCCTGCCCGCTCGCACCGTTGATCCGTGCTGTTTCGGTGAAGTCAACAGTGGTGATGTACGAAACACCTGGCTTCACCGCCACTTTCGAGGCTACAGCACCCGACAAATAGCTACCTGCCCTATCAGCGTTCACGCGTGCCACAAGACTGTCGCCATCAACGACGTAGTCAAGCCAACTCAGTACATCGGCAGCAGGCAGTGTGAATGACTCGCTATTAGTCACCAGGCTCACGCCGCTAGCAAGCCGTATCGTCAGCGTACGACCATAGGCACGCGCCATATCATCCGCTACTGAAGGCTGAATAACTTTCTGACCAACCTTGATCACTGTATCAGCACCCAGTACGGGCCGCATGGTCTTGAGCGCGCCCAGTACGTCTGCACGCTCACATTGCCCACCGGGTACAGCAGGCACCAGTTCTAGCGTTGTACCGGTTGCTTTGAGGGATGCATCAACTGGCTTTTTGGTACACTCTTTCATAAGAGATTGGTCGACAAATGTTTCAAACTTTGCACCAAACGTGGGTGCGGGAGGGGCGGATCGCTTGAGACTAACCCAAAACAGCGAGGTCGGGATAAGCCGCATAATCACAGGGTATGAAATTGCCTCAACTCGTGCGGCATTGTCTACTGCCACATCAATATCCGACAGATGCGGCGACACAAACGGATCGGTATCGACACCCATATATATTTTTGCCTGGTGTTGTTGGTATGCGCTGTTCAGCACCTTGGTAGCATCGCGCTTTGTCATACCCCCAACCGACAGTCCGTCAATTCGTGCTAGCGGCAGCAACCTGTCATTTGGATAGAACACTTGTACGAGTAACAGCAGGCCAACCACCACCGCAGCGCCGTAGACCCCAAACCTTTTCCAATTCACTCTCACAAGCGCCTTTGCGGCTCTTGCTTTTAGCTTATGCATACAGCCTATTATACTATGACTTTGCTATCAGATGTGTCATAACCAAGAATGCGCAGTGCGTGGGTCAGTGTTTCAATGTCTTTGGCATTCGCATCATTATCGATACCTCGTAGTTCATCAATTTTTTTCAGAATAGTCTGCTCGGCTGTATTCGCCACAACTCCCACCTCATGGGATGTTGTAGTGCCTGGGTGCAAAACCTCTAGTGTACGTGCGGAGTTATCCTTTTTGACAAGCCAGCCACGAGTAATAAGGCCATCGACGTGTGTCGCTACAGTGCTCACCGATTTGTAATCAAGTGCGCGCATGATTTCGCGGTAGCTCGGCCCATAGCCATAGCCTTTGATAAAACCATCAATAAAACTCAGCAGTTCACGCTGCTTTTTTGTTGGTCTTTGTTCCATGTCCACTCCCCTTTGCTATTACTACGGCGGCCAACCCCCACCACACAACACTCACCGTATCGTCTACCCACACGGGGAGTAGCAGGCCAACGACCGCGAGGCCAATACCACTCGCCCACAGTGCCTTCGCCATCCAATCATTACGCCGACGCCAGAGTTTCATGAGTATGTTCGTCATAATCGCGAGGAATAGCCCGAGTCCCAGCCAGCCGGTCTCATGCGCAATCAGCAGATATTGGTTTTCAATCACAATACTATTGTCGGTAAACAACGATGCCGAGCCGGTGCTACCGACGCCCGCACCAAATGGCTGTGCTACAGCGAGCCGCATGCCATCGGCTAGCGAATTAGCATGCCCCGTATTGGAATCGGTCGCCGCGCCCGTAGACGGATTGTTATGCATAACAACATTCTGCATGAAACTGGTATCACACGCCATATAACCCACAACACTCAGCATCACCGCAATGATCATGGCTATCATCACGCTATTTTTGGTAATACGCACACGTCCCGAGATGCCGACTAGCAGCGCGATTGATACAATCACACCAAGCAGTGCACTCCGTGAATAGCTAATCCATAGCGCGACGATACTACCAACTGCAAGAAATACATGGAGGAGCTTTATACGTTTGTCGCGCAGCGTTCTGCCAAAGTGCATGCCGGCAGCAATCACACCGGTAAGCACGATGGTCGCATAGGCACCTAGTGGGTTCGGTCCGCGTAGCGTACTGTTGTGACGAATATACGCCTCGTTGTCATCGACAGTCAAATACGGCGCAATCGTACTACTGTCATATCCAAATACCCGTAGAGCATCACGCGGGAGGAATAGCTGCATGCTGGCGAACCCAACCACAATACACGCGCCGATTGCGCCAACCTTTAAGAATGAACTCGCATAGGTAGGATATAGTCGCAAGAATCCATACACGAGCGCAAAATACAGCACATAGCGCAGATCGATCGCGATACCCGCAGCTTCCGCCAAGCTAGAGCCCGGCAGCACGGCAACAAGCAGTAGATGTAGCGCTGCATAGGCAGCGATTATCCAAAACAGCCTGTCTTGAGTAAACAGTTTCCATTTGCCCAGCCGTGATGCCTCTATAATCAGTAGTATCACCGCAAGACCCATGAGGACTTCTTTCCAGCCTTTGACTACAAGCTCGAGTGCCGGCCACTGGGTGCCAACGTACACTGTCAGTGGTGCGTGGAGCACAATCAAACCAAATACCACCAGTAGCAGCCAGGCGATACTATACTCTAACAGTCGGTGTCTCATAGAGCTATTGTACTGAAAACTGGGCACGATATCTATTCTTATTACCGATCTGTTGCGTAAACATACTATATGCGGTACTATACTGGTAATGCATAAGCAGGTGTGAAATAGACATGGGTAAAAAAACTAATATGCGCACATCCCGACTACTGGCACTGAGTGCTGTATCGATATTTTCTATGGCTATACTATATGGCCCAGCAGTGCTTGCGCTGAGTGCGAACACGGTCGTCGGCTCTGGTAGTAACTGGGCTGGCATGCTGAGTGACGGCACCTACACCGATCGTTCATCGCCCGTCAACTTTACGCTTCCAAGTGGTGCGGTCGTCAAAGAATTTCTCTACGGCATTGGTGGTTCTGAAGCCGTGTTCCTCACAACTGATGGACGAGTGTTTGGAGTCGGCTGGAATGCATACGGCCAGCTCGGCGATGGCACCACCAACGACACGGCAACACCAGTCCAGATGATACTACCTCCCGGCACGGTCATTTCCGACATCCTTGGTGATAATGGTAGCTACTATCTACTATCGTCCACCGGCGATGTCTATATGACAGGCTACAACTACTCTGGCAACGCCGGCGACGGCACGACCAATGATGTGCTAACACCGCAGTTGTGGCCACTACCTGTCGGCGCAGTCGCGAGCAGTGTGATATCGAATAATAGTGCAGTTGTAATTACCACAACAGATGGCCGTGTATTTGGTGCTGGCAATGGTGCATCGCTTTTTGGCACCGGTATCAGTGGCGGTAGTGTCTCTACGCCACAGCAATTCCCGCTACCAGGCGGCGTCGCCGCTATCAAAACATGGCTAACCGGTTCTGGGCTATTTGTGCTTGGGAGCGACGATATACTCTATGTTGCCGGCAGCAACACCTACGGTCAGCTCGGTACTGGGACCACTGGCACCTGGCAGCCAACTCCTGCGACCGTCATACTACCCGGAGGTCGAACGGCTGCCGATATTTATTCCTACACTACCTCAACGACCTATATCAAGCTTGACGATGGAACACTATATGGCACAGGACGCAACCTCAATGGCCAGCTGGGAATCGGCAACACAACAAATCAATCAACTCCTGTTGCATTCCCACTTCCGGGCGGTACGGTTGTTGATAGGATGATCGTAAAGGGTGCGGCAAGTGCCATAGTACTGACGACTGATGGCAAGATTTTTTCTGCAGGTGACAACTACTACGACACGATGGGGATTGGTAGTAACAATACCATCAATCCTAACCCCATTCAGACACCATATCCTCTTGGGGTGGTTGTCACCGACTACGTGACTGACCAGAGTGGCGCGTACGCAATCACGAGTAGCGGCGATCTCTACGCTACTGGAGCGCAGACGTTTGGCAAACTAGGAAATGGTGTAAATTCTATGACTAGTATCGGTGCGCCCATCCAAGTCCCGTTGCCAATTGGCACTACGGTAACCCGTGTTGCCGCTGGAAACAGCTCTATTGCAGTAGTTGGCTCCGCTGGAAAAGTCTACTCATTTGGTAGAAACTCGAGTGGACAGCTCGGTAATGGTACTACATCGAATATCCTTTCGCCATTTGAATACCCACTTCCGGCACTATTTACACCGCAAGAGGTAGTCTCAAGCGATGACACGGTGTACGTTCTCGGAAACGTTCCACCGCCCGCAAGCGCCCTTCCTTCAATCACCGGTGCCACCCTGGTTGACCCCGCCACTATCTCTATCGTAGGTACGAATCTATCTGGCACAACTAGCCTCACTGTCGGCTCGACTACCGTATCGATAAGCCCCTGTCCTAGTGTTGTTGTGTCCCCATGCTTCACTATTCTTGACGACTCTGCACTGACCATACAGCTTCCATCACCCATCACATTGTCAACCAACATAATAGCAACGAATGGGACGGGGGCAAGCACTCCCTATACCCTGGTTGTTGCGCCAGCCCCGGGCGGCACCACACTTGCCTCGACAGGGCAGCCACACAGCTGGCTGCTGGCATCTACAATAGGCTTTGTTGTCATCCTGACTATCATTGTCATCAGGCGGCTACTACCGCACTCCCGTAAGTAACACACCTGTCGTCTCGTTGTATCCGTGGATTGATGGTATAATATCCGCATACCATGCCCTCAAAGCACACCAAATTCTATAGTCTCCTACTACTTGCCATCGATCTCTTTATCCTTGCCGCCGTGTTCTTTGCGGCATACTACATTCGCACTCAGCTCGACCACCGCGATTTACTCTACCCCGTCTACAAATGGGACTATATTCGTGGGTTTTTGGCGGTTGCTCCGGTGTGGATTTTTATCTTTGCCAATCTAGGCCTCTATAGCGCCGGCGTGTACAATCGTCGACTTGTCGAATGGGGGCGCGTGGCGCTAGGCTCATTCATTGGCGTCTTGCTTGTCATCGGCTGGGAATATGCCACAGATGTCCACATATTCCCCGCGCGACTGGTTGCCTGGTACGTGCTAGGGGGCTCTATCTTTACCATCATCCTGGCCCGCGAAATCGTACGCATCACCCGCGCCGAACTATACCGCTACGGCCGCGGCGTCAACCGCGTGCTGGTGATTGGCAACTCGGCGGCCACCCGCGACATTATCCGTAACCTCAGCTCCACGTCACGTTCCGGCTATCAAGTGGTTGCCATGGCCGGGCCAGCGCGCCTACTTCCTGTTGAGATCGGCGCTCGGCACTACAGTAATGTCGAAGATGCTATCAAAAGCATCAATCGTATGCATATCGATACCATTATTCAAACCGACCTCTACGATAGCGAAGACCGTAATCACAAAATACTTGGGGCGGCACAGATCAACCACATTCAGTACAACTTCATACCTGGTGAGCCAGAGTTTTATACCGGCAAAAACACTGTCGATGTGTTTCTTGGCTACCCAATGATTACTGTCAGCCAGACACCACTTACTGGTTGGGGGGCGATCGTCAAGCGGGTTTTCGACATGGTAGTCTCGGTTATCTTACTGATACCCATTGGCCCCGTACTCCTCGTCATCGCTGTACTGCAAAAGATTTTTGCACCAGGCCCTGTGTTCTATGTCAGTAAACGCCTGAGTCAATTTAGTAAGCCAGTACGCCTTGTTAAATTCCGCACCATGGGCGCCGAGTACGGTAAAAAGGATGCGAGTCTCGAATTTGAGGCCATGGAACGCCCGGACCTTGCTGCCGAGTATCGCAAGAACCACAAAGTCGTCAACGATCCGCGCATCACGCGCCTTGGTAAATTCCTGCGTGAGACATCGCTCGACGAACTACCGCAGATTCTTAATGTCATCCGTGGTGACCTCAGCCTAGTTGGCCCACGACCCATTCTCCCTCAGGAAGTTAACTTCAGCAAAAGTCGCACCGCGTTGCTCCATAGTGTGAAAAGTGGCGTGACTGGCCTCTGGCAAGTGAGCGGACGCAGCGAGCTCAGCTTTGATGAGCGTATCGAACTGGAGCTCTACTACGCCCAGAACTGGAGCTTCTGGCTCGACCTACGCATTCTCTTCAAAACAATTGGTGTGGTACTGCGCAAGACAGGAGCCAAGTAGCCCATGTCCAGCTTTGTCAGCGACCTCTCGCGTCTCAATGACAACCACGCCTTTTCGTTGTTGTTGTTTTTCTTTCTCATCGCGCCAGGCATCGAGGTAGTTCTGTTGTTTTTCCCATCTGCCCTAAAAGAGCTAGATGTGTTAAAGATTATTTTCCTCTCAGCTTCCTATTCCCTTGTATTATCACTTCCCGCCCTTCTTGTGCTGGTGTCTAAATATTCAGTCAATGTGAGTGAATCAAAGAAAGAGAGTGGCGTTGTAGCGGCCCTCATCATCGCCTGTGCGACGAACCTCATTATTTCCAGTATTATCACAGCCATCGCATACTACACGCATATGTCATTTCATGATTTTCTTACTCTTGCGTGCATCGTCATGGTAGTAGCCGTACCGCTCGCCCTGATTGCCATACCTTTCGCGATCCGCAAGAAACTAGTCTAAAAGTATATCCGTACGAATGTCGTACCGTCTGACCCAATGACGTCAGGATCAGCGCTGTAGTACAAAGTAACCCGAGGGTCATTGATGACTTGTGTTATCAGACGTGTGTTCTGCTTGCCAATACCATGTAGATTCAACTGGTGCTGACCAGAGCGCTTATTGTACCTGATTTTTTGTAGTACTGATTTGATTAAGACCTCTTTGTCACTCCGTGTCGATACAAAGACAGCAAACGGGAACTGCGTGACGGCTTCCTCGTAAAACAAATCAAACTCTCTACGGGCAACGGGGTCATCGCTGGGTACCATGTGGTGGTACATCGGTTCGATATAGCTTTCGTAATAATTGCTTGAGATAAGATTACATATATTGGTACCACGCGATAGATACTGCTCACTCATCATCTGCTTCAAGGGTGCGATATTCTTATGCTGCCGAAATAGGGTACGAATCAGCAGCGCATCACGGATAATCTCGATATCTTTCTCTGGTATGAATGCTTCAAATCTGTCGAGCAGAGCATCATTCTCATCAAGTGCCGTTCTGTTATTCTTGAAGGCATCACCAGTGGCTGCAATAGCATCCTGAAAGTCTAGCTCAATGCTCCTGTCGCCTTTTTTCTGAAGCTGATCTCTCTGTAGGTAAATCTGCTCACTAATCAACTTGCCGTCAGGATGTTTTGCATAGATCTTTACCACAGAACCTTCGGCGATCACGGGCTGGGAGTGAATTTGGTCGAGAATATGAACATCTGGATCATCGGTGACCAGGCTATCATCATACTGAAAATCATCACGCACACTTCTAATGATGCTTTTAAGCGCCTCAAGAGTACCGGCCACTACTGTGCCTGATTAAGTCTGGCCTCTTCAACTACGGTCTGGACATTCTCAGTAAGAAAAATCCTCGAACCTTTCCTCACCCCGCCAAAACTCTTAACTTTTATAATCTTACCGCTGTTGTCGCGAATCCGCTTTTTAGTTGTGGTATCAACAACATAACCATCACTATCAGACACCAGTCCTTGGGCCTTCATAAAATCACTCTTCAGTGACTTCTCAAAGTATATATTCATCGTTGAGCCTATTGTACATCTTACAAGTTGAATTGTGAAGCATAAGTGACCTGTACAAGTGGGGTCTAGCTTGGCCGTAGTCAATACACGGTCTATACTAGTGGGTATATGGTCAAGCCACGTATTGCTATCGTCTGCGATTTCCTCACCGTCATGGGTGGTGCTGAGAATGTCGTACTGGCAATGCATGAGGCCTTTCCTGATGCGCCCATCTACACAGCACTGTACAACCCCGACAAAGTACCGGCATTTGCCAAGCTCGATGTGCGTACATCTCGGTTACAGAAACTACCAAAAAAACTTCGTGGGTACCACAAACTTTTCCCTACTATGGCGGTGAGCGCGATGAAAAAGCTTGATCTGTCAGAGTTTGACATCATCATTGCAAGCACCTACCTCCACGGACATCAGATTACAAAGTCACGGCCCGACCAGGTAGTCATCGCCTACTGCCATACGCCCCCGCGATACTACTGGAGCCACTACGATGAATACCGTCGTGACCCAGGGTTCGGTAAACTAAATCCACTGATTCGTACCCTCATGCCGCTCATGGTGCCACGCCAGCGCACGCTAGACCTTGCCGCAGCAAAGCGTGTCGATGTGTACCTCGCGAATTCATCAGAGACTCAAAGACGTATTGGCCAATATTACAACCGAAAAAGTATGGTCGTCCACCCACCCGTAGATACCAAACGGTTTGCGCCCGCGCGCCAACGCGGTAATCACTACGTCACGATTGGCCGCCAGCTGCCCTACAAGCGCTATGACCTGGTAGTGAGTGCTTGCACAAAGCTCGGCATTCCACTATATGTATTTGGCAATGGTCCAGCCCATCAAAAGCTTGCTAACATGGCCGGCCCGTCTATCATATTTTGTACTGATCGCTTTGGTGATGCATCCGACGCCGCAGTCGATACAGCGCTGAACACCGCCAGAGGATTCATTTATGCTGCCGAGGAAGATTTTGGCATCGTTCAGGTAGAGGCACTCGCCGCCGGTACGCCCGTCATTGCGCTAGGCCGTGCCGGCACTCTCGATATCGTAACTAACGGTGAAACTGGTGTGCTGTTCGATAAACAATCAGTTGGCTCGGTCACGCAGGCCATCAAGCGGGCCGAACAGCTGCAGTTTTTCCCGAGTAAACTCAACCGCACTGCACGACGATTCGATAAATCACTATTCATCACAAAGCTACGAAAAATCGTGGCTGATCAAATTGCTAGCTAGCACCACCCGAGCCCCAGCCATAGCCAGGATAGACCGTCGCCTTGTGGTAGTCGCTAATCTTGTGAGCCCCGTTCAGTTCTGATCCAGCCGGTGCGATATAAAGCTCGCTACGATTCTTGCTATAAAGCACATAGTCCTCGCCGGCCCAACCATAGGTCGCATAGTCGCCAACACTTATCTGACTACCGCCAGCCAGGTTTTTGTCGGCAACAAATAGCACATTTTTACCGTCGCGCGACTCTTGCCACAGCACGCGCTCGCCACTTGGTGACATTTGGTATGTTGGATGGTCGGCATAAAAGTCCGCCGTTTCCATGCCGATTGTCGCAATGTTACCGTTCAGGTATTCATAGTAGGTCGCCTGGTTAGTGTCTGTCGCCCGACGGAACACCACCGAGCTTGGCCGACGCATCTTTGCGTCACCATAGTTATCACCATCTGCCGCAATTGTTTTTACCACAGACCGGATATTCCCCACGGGGTTAATGGCCATAATCTCAAAGGGACGATTCTTGCTAGCAGCGGCGGTGCCATACTGCCAATATTTCATATAAACTACCCTACCACCAATGATATATGCACCCGACATTTGTTGAGCGGAGTAGTTGTACCAGCTATCACCCGTTCCCATAGTTCCATCAACCACTTGCCGTGCACCACTAGCAACATCATAGCTGACAAGCTGCTGATTATTGACATCAAACAAGTTACCCGTATTGCGTACTTTGTAGTAGAACTTTCCGCTCGTCCAACCAACCGGCTCGTACGACGCGTCAGCACTGTCGATAAGTTTTAGTTGTGGATTATCCGTACTTAGTGCATATAGCTTGGCGCGATCAGCATCGCGGCGAGCAATCAGAACCAGTGTTTTCCAATCAGGAGAAGGCAGCAGGGAAGTCTCGTTATCAAGCTCTTTTCCAGTACCCTGCAGCAGCACCACCTGCTCGCTGCCATCAAAATTTGCAGCCATCACGTTGATTGTACCTGTGCGCTTGCTCAGAAAATACACCTTGCCCGCAGGTGTGAGCTTGACTGGTACCGGCTGGTCATTATTGGCATTGGTCGACGCCGTAATGGCGGCCACGTTGTAGCCGTCTGCTGTTACCGTTCCTTGCTGGTCGTCATCGCGAATTGGCAGCACGATACTTGCAACGCCTTTGTCGTCACTAACTGCCGTAGCACCGTCAATATCCACCTTGGCATTTGCCACAGGCTTTTCAGATAGTAGATTCGTCATGGTCACCGTGACAGTACGACCGGTCGCTTTAAGTGCGCGAGTGGTGTTTTTTGCAGGCATCACAATCGTCACCACATGGGAGCTGGCGTAGGATGCGTAGTTCTTTTTCTCGATCGTCAGCGTGTACTCACCAACTGGTACATTATCTATGGTTGCAATCCCCTTGGCATCACTCGTCGCATCATACCGACCAAGTGAGACTTTGGCATCGCTGATAGGTTTGCTGTTCACGCTATCAATGACTGTCAGTGTCACTTTTTTGCTTACTACCATGCCCACAAGTCCATAGCGCAAAAATGGAACCAGGAGTACAACAGCGACAAATGCCAGTACGGCTGCACTGATGATGATAAGTTTTTTCTTATGAGATTTTTTTGCAGATTTGTCGTCAAAATGTAGACCGCTCTCTACATCATGGTTATTTTCTACGTCAGATACGTTGCTGTGAGCCGCTAGTGTAGCATCCTCATTCTGTTCGACCGTGTCGACCACATCATCTATCGTATTTTCGTCAACTTTATGCATAAGCTTCTCCTCCCATGAGTGTAGTCTAAGCAATATGCATACGCAATAGTGGCGACTGGTACTATGAGATAGTGAAAGCCCGCCCCCTGTGGGGGCGGGCGGATTGGCTGCTAGTGCATGAGTGCGGCGGCCCGGAATGCCTCGGTCAGTTCCGATGGGCGACGATCGCCCATGAAAAAGTAGTCTGCTCGAAAGGCCGCGCCCTCCCACGAGACATACGTGTAGATACCTTCGCTACATGTGTACGTTTCGCGAACCGTCATACCAGGGCTACCGGCCATGGTGATACTGGCCGCCTGTCGCTGCACCGAGCAGCGACCATCAACAAGGTCATTATCGATGAGTGGCAGGTGTGTGAATTGCTTGGTACTCACCCGCAAAATCGCCGGAAATGTCCGGTTGCCGACCAACGCCTCATCGCGGACACCGACCGCCACCACCACGGTATCGAACCGTGTGGTTGGGTCGACGCCGTACCCTTCGGGGAGCACTATGGCAACATTGCCGATAATGATACTGCGCTCATCAGCAGCGGTCTTGCTCGGCGTCGTCTTGCTGACCAACGGTTTGGCTGTCGTTGGGCCGGGAGTCTTGCTTGTCGTCGCGCTGGACGACACCGGCGGTGCGACAGTAGCCGTCGACGACGGAGCGGCCGTCACCGAAGGGGCAAGCGTCGCCGTTGCAGACGCTGGCGCGCTGGTCGAGGCCGATGTGACCGGTTCGGTCGTGCTACATGCTGCGAGCAGCGCAAGCATCGTGGTGACAAGTGCAAGCTTTTTCATCGAGAGCTCCTAGCAGGTGCGTGCCACGCGGGATACGCGGCAGATTAATGTATATTATATACCAAAAATAATATATGGTCAATGCCTACTCGACCGTCACACTCTTTGCCAGGTTGCGGGGCTGGTCGACATCGTTGCCGCGCTCAACCGCCATATAGTAGGCAAGTAGCTGGGACACAACATTAAACACCAGCGGGGTGAGTAGCGTCAGTTTTGTTGAAACGCGCACGACAGTCTCGGCTGGCACACGCTTGTCGGTATCGGTAATCACAATGGCATGGGCGCCACGTGCGTTCATTTCAATCAGGTTACTCTGCGTCTTCTCATAGAGCCAGTTGTCCTGTAAATAACAAACTTCAAAGAAGCGGTTGTCGATAAGCGC